>Ga0315291_10000855_pt1 | contig 40562 bp, 28 predicted proteins | sample YL17G12_20_MG_FD_203070 | JGI IMG/M metagenome (GOLD analysis project Ga0315291, IMG submission 203070) | Sediment microbial communities from Yellowstone Lake, YNP, Wyoming, USA - YL17G12_20 | ecosystem: Environmental > Aquatic > Freshwater > Lake > Sediment | place: USA: Wyoming | collected...
TGGCGGCGTAGGGGCGTGCGTCCAACCGAGGGGGAGTTGGGGGCCGGCTCTCCGATGCCTCTGGCCCAGAACAAGATAATAGCCCAGACAACTGTGATGTGACACAGCCTGGCAGCTTGCCGATGGTTGTATGCCCATCCGCCAGCGGCAAAGCCTTCGGCCTTGCCGCTGCCACCCGGACATTGATCTAGAGTGCTGCGAGGAACTCAGTCGTAATCGGTATCACGCAGGCGTAAGCATGGCACTCTGCTCATCAAGAGCCGTTACGAAAAGCCGTTTCCTTCCTGTACCGTGAAGCCGCGAACCACCTCGCAGGAGACGGTCGGGCGCCCTGCCCCTTCAGGAAAAAGGGACGGGATTGTGGGGAAAACCCTTAGCCGGGGTGATGGAATCAATCTTGCCCCCAAGGGCGCGGCGCCGGTACAGTTTAGAGAGTCAGGAAGAGACGGCGATCGATCGTCCGGGAGACAGGACGTTGGCGAGTATGCAGGAGCACACGATGCGGAAAACAGAGTGCCGGGAACGAGAAAGCCGGACGATCACAGCCCTCTATTTCGTGGTTGCCTTGCTTTCGCTTATGCTCTTTTCATGCAGAAACGGAGAGAACAATATGGACCCGACGACAACACAAACGGAAGCGATGCAGATCCCAATTACGAGCCCCGCTTTCGAGGACGGGGGCATGATTCCGCAACAATATACCTGCTACGGCGACAACATTTCGCCGCCGCTGAGCTGGGGATCGGTCCCCGAAGGGACGAAGAGTATCGCCCTGATCGTCGACGATCCCGACGCTCCCAGGGGCACGTTCGTTCATTGGGTCCTGTACGACCTGCCGGCGGACGTGCAGGACCTGCCGGAGGATCTGCCCCGCGACAAGGAATTTCCCGTCGGGGGCAAACAAGGCATAAACAGCACCAATGAGCTCGGCTATTACGGGCCCTGCCCGCCCAGCGGCACGCACCGGTATTTCTTCAAAATCTACGCCCTCGACACCATGACGAATCTGCCGGCGGGCGAAACCAAAGACCGGCTGCTGGACGCCATGGAGGGACACGTCCTTGCCAAAGGACAGATGATGGGTAGGTACAAGAAACCCTGAAGCCAGGCGATGGCCGAAATTGTGGATTGACGATTTACTATTTATTATTTAGGATTGAGCGTTTATTGTTTGACCTTCGGGCGCGCAGACCCGGCCCGAGAAGCGGCTGCGGCCAGGCGCCGGCGAAGAGTCGAGCGCACCGACTCCGGATAGTGAATCATGAATAGTAAATCGTAAACAGTAGATAGTAAATGGCAGATCTCAGGAGGTAGAGCAATGACACGGTGGAAACGTTTCAGAAGAACAGTCGTGCTATGGACGGTCTTCACGGTCTGTGTAGGCGCCGGCGTCACCGGTGCGGCACAGCCGCCCGCCGGCAATCCGATCCAGGTTGTTCCGGCCGACGCGCTGTTTTGCCTGCGCATCAATAAACTCACCACGACGCTGGGCCAAATGGACCAGTTTCTGACCGGCGTATCGCCCGTCGGCGTTTCCATGCCGGTACGCGCCCAGTTGGGCCAGCTTCTAGGCGGCCCGGAGCCGAACGGCGTCAACATGGCCGGCGACTTCGCCGTGTTTGGGCCGCTGCCCGGCGGAGAGGCGCCGAACCCCAAGCGGATCGGCCTGCTCATTCCCCTGAGCGACTATCAGAAGTTTCTCACCAATCCCAACGTCACCAAGCCGGACCCGCAAGGCATTTCCCGAATCGGCGCGGAGGGAAAACAGACCATCGTGGCCCAGAGGATGGGCAACTACATGCTGCTGACCGGCATGGAGAATCAGGGAGCCCTGGTGGAGATGAAAAAATGGATGGCCGGCAGCGGAGCCACCTCGCTGGCCCAACGGCTCGCGCCGGACGAATTGAAGCGAGCCGACGAGGCGCCGGTGTGGGTCTACGCCAACATCCAGATCGTGGCCAAGACGTATGGGCCCAAGCTCCAGGAGAAACTCAAGGAAGCCCAAAAGAACTTCCAGGAGATGCAGGCGAAGGGCCAGCCCATGATGGGGCAGTCGGGCGCCTTTCTGGACATGTACGCCAACATGCTCAACTCTCTCATGCAGGAGACCCAGTCCGTCAGTCTGACGCTCCATCCGAGCGCTACGGTGATGCGCGCGGCCTTTGTGACGGCGGCCATGCCGAATACCGAAATGGCCAAGACCCTCAGCTTGGAGAGCCCGTCGCCGCAGCCGAATCTGATGGGATACCTCCAGAACGGAGCCGTCGCGAACTTCGTCGCCAACCTGAATCCGGCGTTTCTCCGGGCTGTCACACTGCGGTACCTGGACATGATCACCACCTTGATGGGTCAGACTGCTTCCAAGGAAGAAGTTGCCAAGCTGAAGCAACTGGCGATGGACTCCGTCGACGCCCTGGGTGGGGCCCTGGCGTTCTCCTACCTGCCTGCCCCCAAGAGCAAGCCCCCCTTCGAGGTGACCTATGTGGCCACTCTCAAGGACAAGCAGAAGTTCTACCGGGTCCTGGAGGAGGCGCCGAAGCTGATGGCCGAGGGCGCGATTGCGGACTTCTACGCGAAGATGGGCGTGAAGCTACAGTTCAATGTCAAGCGCGGCGTGGAGACCTACAAGGGCGTTCCGATCGACGCGATCACGTTCGCCATGCAGCCGGTGGATGCGAACTCGCCGCAGGCCCAGATGATGAAGGCCATGTATGGTGAGGGGATGAATCTTCGATTGGCCGTAGTGAACAATCTCCTGGTGTACGCCCTGGCGCAGGAGCCGGAAAAGGCGATCCATACGTTGATCGATCAGGCGGCAGCGGGTGGTCCGAGCCAGGTCCCGACCGAAGTCCAGGCCGCCCTGGCACTGCTGCCCGACGCCAAGAAGTCCCAGCTCTTCGGAACGTACAACGTCCTGCGCCTGCTGCAAATCGCGATGACCATGATGCCGATGGCTGCCCCGCCGGCCGAGGTGCCCACGCAGAGCAATGTCGCCTTCGCGGGCCAGATCGGTGACGGTCGGCTGCGGATCGAGACCGCCGTCCCGAAACAACACGTGCTCGAGGTCATGGCGGTCGTGATGAAAATGCAGCAGCAGAAAGCACCGCCGCAGCAACAAGAGACGCCGCAGGCGCAACCACAGGAACAGCCACAAGTGAAACCGGAGCGCCGGCAGTTCTGACCCAACGGCCCGCGCGCCGTTGACGCCGTTGATCCGCCGGGGTTTTCCACGAAAGTCGGAGAACCCCGGCTTTTTTGTAGCCAAGGGATGAGGCCCACAACCGATGCCGCGAGGAGCCCTTCACGGGCTTCGGACTCACCACAAAACGACGAAAGTAACTGGGTGCCACGCCCACGCTTGCGTGGGCATGCTTCGGCCTGTGAAGCTCCGCATGGCTACGCAAGCGTAGCCATGGCACCCGTGCTGGTTGGTAGTGTGCCCGTCAGGGCATCCCTAGAGACGCAAAATCTTGCGTCTCTACACGGCGTCACTATAAGCGGGCCTTCGGCTCCGGCACTGCCACCCGCCTCGCGATAGCGCATTTTCGCAGGAAGCTCACGTCAGGCCGGCGAGGGCGACGGTCTTCCCGGCGCCGACCTCGATGTAATGTGAGCCATAGCGCTGCTGGAATAACTGGCGTGCTTTGTCGCCCGTGCAATGGGCCGGAGCCACATACTGGACGTGATGGCTCTGGAAGACACCGATGATCTGCTCGACCTTCCGCCTCATGGCCCATTCGAGGTGAAACCCGCCCAGCACGAGGAGGGGATTTCCTTCGTGCCGGCGTTCGGCTTCTTCGACGATTCGGACGATTCCGGGATGAGCACAGCCGGTGAGAATCACCAGTCCCCGCGGTGTGCCGATAACCAGGGCTTGCTCCTTGACGCGTCTGCCCAGGACTCCGGTCGTGTACACATTGGGGCAGACCTCCTGCGGCCCATTCACCTCGATGAGGGTCGCCCCGTATCCTCTCACAACATCCTTGAACCGGGCGGGAAAAGATTCCGGCAGGCAGACGCTGACACGCGGGTTCTCTTTCAGCAATCCTGTCAGCCCGCCGGTATGGTCGCGGTGGATATGCGACAGCACCACCATATCGATCCGGCGGGCCTCTATCCCGAGCTTCGCCATGTTCTCCAGCAGCAGCGTGCCGTCGGAGCCGGTGTCGAAAAGGACGGTCTTCTCGGGTCCGGTCACGAGTGCCGAGAATCCCCACGCGGTTTTCAACGAATCGGCATAGGAATTGTTATCGTGAACGACCCTGATGACAAGGTCATCCAAAGCAGGCCCAGCAGCCAAGTTCTGCTCTTGTTGCGTAGGTTGCATGTCAACATTATAGGGATTCCCATTCGGGTGTACGACAAAAAAGTGGCGGTTGAGGGGGCGCGGCTCCATCGGAGCCCCACTTCGATTCGGAGGGAATCTGGTGCCGTCCGTCATGTCGAGCGAAGCGCAGCGGAGTCGAGACATCTGGCCTCGAATCTGGCGTGTCGCTCATTCGCGGCCAGATGTCTGGGACCCCAAACGCGTTGTTTCGCGTTTGGGAACCCTCTCCACGCGGCCTTCGGCCTTGGTCGAAATGACAGACAAAGGCCAAGAGTCCTTACGGACTGTCAGCACAGCCGACAGCATGGTGAGCCTGCCACAATTTTCTCCGTGCACCCTCCCATCTTGGGGACAAGAATCAATGGTTGCGGAATCGTGACTCGTCGGTTAACTTAGAGAAGCCATTGGGCCGAGGGTGTCCCCGCATTGGGATCAGGTCCGAGGGCAGATAGGAGCGGCATCCTATGGATAATGGCCTCGGTCGGCGCGATTTCCTGAAGGGGCTGGGGGCAGCGGCGGCGTCCCGCAGCTTGCAGGCCGCGTCAACCGCCCCGAGCTCCATGCCCGCGAATACCTCGACTTGGCAGATGCGACTGTCCACCTCGTCCATTCACTTCGCGGAGCTGCCCATCGAGAAAGCCTGCGCGCGCATCGCGCAGTTGGGCTTCGAGGCAATCGACATCTGGTCCGCCCACGAGGGCTGCCCGCATCTGGACGACGTCGCGTCGCGGCTCGGGCCGAACGGGCTGAAGGAGTTGCTGGCCAAACACAAGCTGAAGCTGTTCGCGTTCTCCGTGTATCAGGGCGGATATGCGCGGTATGCGGAGCTGCTGGGTCAGGCCGGCGGCGGTGTCGCCGTCCAGGGTAGCGCGGGACCCTGTAAGCCCGAGGAACTGACCGCCCGGATGCGGCAGTTCATCGAGAGCCTCAAACCTGCCGTCGAGCTGGCGGAGAGACACAATTCGTACCTGGCCGTTGAGAACCACGGGGCCGCCCTGCTGGACTTGCTCGATTCCTTCAAGGCCTTCGTGGACCTCAATACCGCGCCGCGCCTGGGCATCGCCCTGGCCCCGTACCACCTCCAGGCGCTGGGTGCCTCCGTGCCCGAGGCGATTCGCATTTGCGGCAAGCAGTTGTTCTTTTTTTATGCGTGGCAACAGCAGCCGGACTCCAAACAGCTCCCCGGCGTCGGCCCGACCGATATGATGCCGTGGATGCAGGCCCTGGCCGAGGTGCGCTACCGCGGATACGTGAACCCGTTCATGCACGGGCACCCCGGCACAGACCTCATGACGGCCAATCTTGCCACGGCCCGCGACTATCTGAAAGACTGTTACGCACGCGTTCGCCAGACGTCGAAAACATAGGTGCTTCGATTTGAGCCAACCGATCGTAAGGAGAAGACCATGAGCAGCAAGAGCCAACAACCGAACAGGCCCGACAACGTGACCCGGCGCGAGTTCATGCGGGACGGCGCTGCCGCGGCGGCCGGCTTGGCCGTCGGCCTCAGCGCGATGGCCAACCAGCAGGCCCACGCCGAGGAAGTGAGCAAGACCCGCAGCTACAACCCACAGATGGAATACCGCCCGCTGGGCAAGACCGGCTTGTGGGTCTCCGCCGTATGCATGGGCGGGCACTGGAAGCGAATCGAGATGATGGCCCCCAAGGCTGTCAAAGACGGCAACTGGCTGGGCGCCTCTCTCGACGACGAGGCCTTCAAGAAGAACCGTTACGACGTGGTCACCCGGTGCAGCGAGATGGGCATCAACTACATCGACGCCTGCACGAGGGAAGAGGTGTTGGCCTATTCCGAGGCCCTGCGGGGCCGGCGCGACAAGATGTTTCTGGGCTTCTCCTGGTACCAGAATGAGATGCGCAATCCGAAGTTCCGGACGACCGACGCCCTGCTGGAAACGCTGGAAAAGGGCATGAAAGAGGCGAAGCTCGACTACGTCGATCTGTGGCGGATCACGATGCACGAGCAGAGCGGCATGCACACCGAGGCCGAGGTCGAGCAGATGATGAAGGCCCTGGAGAAGGCCCGCCAACAGGGCAAGTGCCGCTTCACGGGTCTGTCCTCGCACGACCGCGAGCACATCAAGTCGATGATCGAGAAGTATCCGGATATCGTCCAGGTGGTGGTGACGCCCTACACGGCCAAGAGCAAGGTCAAGCCGGAGGACAGCCTATTCGATACCGTGAAGAAGTACGGCGTGGGCGTCTTCGGGATTAAGCCCTTCTCGAGCAACGCCCTCTTCAAAGGCGACGGCTCGCTGGAAAGCCCGCACGCCGAGGAAGATGATCGCATGGCCCGCATGGCGATTCGCTACATTCTCGCCACGGACGTCATCACCGCACCCATCCCCGGCATGATCAACACGCACCAGGTGGAGAACATGGTCAACGCCCTCAAGGAACGCCGCGAGCTGGACAAAGCCGAGGCCCGGGAGCTGGAACAGGCGATGGACGAGGCCTGGGCCAAGCTGCCCGCCAACTACCAGTGGCTGAAAGACTGGGAGTACGTATAATCAGGACAAGAAAAAGGAACAATGCGAATGAGGAAATGGCCGTTTGCGTCCGTGGCCCTTTTCGCCGGCGGCTTGCAGCTCGTCGTGGCGGTGAGCTGCTCGCCGGAGCACAAGGCTCAGGCCACCGCCGCCGAGGATAAAGAGAGCAAAGGGGCCCCTGCGGCGCAGGCCAGCGGCGAGGCCGGCCAGAAGCCCGCACCGTCCTTCGTGGCCAATCCCTTCTGCAAAGCGTGCCATCTCGACTTCGACGAGGAGAAGCTGGCGAAGACGCACGAGAAGGCCGGGATCGGCTGCGAGCGGTGCCACGGCGAGTCGCTGCGCCACCGCTCGGACGAGGCTAACGTCACGCCGCCCGAGCTGATGTATCCGAAGGCACGAATCAATCCGACGTGCATGATGTGCCATCCTCGGCACGCGATTCAGCAGGTCGAGCAGCACCGGCCGATTCTCGAAGCGGGTCTGAGCGTCTTCGAAGAGGCCGCACCGGCGGACGCGGACGCGAAGAAGTACTGCACGGACTGTCACGGCGCCCACCACCGGATGCAAGTCCGCAATATCCGCTGGGACAAATGCACCGGAGAACTGCTCAAGAAAAGCAACTAACCGCCAACGCAAGAGGCAGAGCCCCACCGACTCTGCCTCTTTCCTTCCCAAGAGTCATCTCACGCCGGTTTCGAACGAACCGTGCGCTTCCGATTGTCATTTCGACCAAGGCCGAAGGCCGCGCGGAGAAATCTGGCCGCGGATGAGCGACACGTCATGTTCGTGACCAGATGTCTCGACTTCGCTACGCTTCGCTCGACATGACAAACCGCGAATGACCTAAGCGTTGTGTGTGTTGTTGGACATCAGATGGGTGCGCCGGTAGTGTCGTGATACTGCGTGCGGAGGCGGCCCAACTCGGCTTTCAGCTCCTTGACCACGTCCGCGTATTGCGGGTCGCTGTAGATATTGTGCATCTCGTCCGGGTCGTTCTTCAGATCGTACAGCTCCCACTCGTCGATGTCGTGGTAGAAATGGATCAGCTTGTAGCGCTGGGTACGGACGCCGTAGTGACGCTTCACGCTGTGGACCGCCGGATATTCATAGTAGTGATAATACATCGAGGTCCGCCAGTCCGGCGGCGTGCGGCCTTGCAGCAGAGGACGCAGGGACCGGCCCTGCATGTCGGCGGGTGCGGGCACGCCGGCGTAGTCCAGGAAGGTCTCCGCGAAGTCCAGGTTCAGAGCAATGTCGTCATTCACCGAGCCCGGACGGATCTCTTGCGGATACCGGACCAGCAGCGGCATCCGCAAAGACTCCTCGTACATGAAGCGCTTGTCGAACCAGCCGTGATCGCCGAGGTAGAAGCCCTGGTCGGAGCAGTAGACCACGACGGTGTTCCGGGCCAGCCCTGATTCGTCGAGATAATCCAGCAGCCGCCCGACGTTGTCGTCCACCGACGCGATGCACCGCAGGTAGTCCTTCATATATCGCTGATACTTCCAGCGAACGAGGTCCTTGCCCTGTGGGTTGGCCTCTTTGAAGGCCTTGTTCCGCGGGCCGTACGCCGCATCCCACTCGGCTTTCTGCTCCGGCGTGAGACCGTCGGGTGGGACGAGCTTGAGGTCCTTGTCATTCATGGTCTTGGCGATGGTCATGTCCTGCTCTTTCGCCGCGCGGCCCCGCCCGGCCTGGTCGTCGAAGAGCGTCGCCGGCTCCGGAAGCTGCTGGTCCTCGTACAGCGCCAGATGCTTTGGATCCGGCTCCCACTCGCGATGGGGCGCCTTATGGTGGAACATCAGGTAGAACGGCTTGTCGCCCTTTCGCTCCTTGAGCCAGGCGAGGACGTGGTCCGTGAGGATGTCCGTGACATAGCCCGGATGCTTCTTCCTCTGGCCCATCTCGATCATCACGGGATTGTAGTACACCCCCTGCCCGGGGAGGATATTCCAGTAATCGAAGCCGGTCGGGTCCGACTGGAGGTGCCATTTGCCGATGATGGCGGTTTCGTAGCCCGCCTGCTGGAGCAGCTTCGGGGCCGTCGGCTGTGAGCCGTCGAATCTCACGTTGTTGTCGATGAGGCCGTTCAGGTGACTGTACTTGCCCGTGAGAATCACCGCCCGGCTCGGCGCGCAGATGGAATTCGTGCAAAAGCAGTTGGTGAAGCGCATGCCCTCGTGGGCGATGCGGTCCAGGTTCGGCGTCTTATTGACCTTGCTCCCGTAGCAGCTCATGGCCTGTGCCGCGTGGTCGTCCGTCATGATAAAGATAATATTCGGCCGCGCCTTCGCCTCCGCCGCCGTCTGGCCCGCGCGAGCCTTATGAGAAAGTACCGACAACACCCCTGCCGAGCCCGCCAGAACCCCCAGGGTCCGGAGAAACTCTCTTCTCGTTTGCCTCTTCATATCAGGTCCCTTCAAATTACTCGAGGGACATGATATGGCCCGACGGGGCCGGTGTCCAAGGAATTGAGAGCCAGCCGTCGGATCGGTGTGCGACCCACTCGCGTGGCGACGGTGCTCCCATTCTGTCATCCCTTCGACTTCACTCAGGACACGTTGCGTGAAGCATCCGACGAGGGATCTGTCTTCATGGACCCTCGGCCTCGCAGGGCGTGACAATATACTGTGGGCAGCATGGTTCCGCGCTACCGTCCGCCCGCCGCTGCCGCCGGCAGGAAGTTCTCCATCACCCAGTACTGATACTCCTCGCGGGCAACTCCAAAGCTAATCGCATCACCTTTCGGCGACCATTCCGCCCCCCACGCCCACACGGTCCCTCCGAGGTCAGAGATATCGGCCATGAGAAACGGTTCACCCCCGTCGGTCGGAGCGCACCAGATTTTCTCGTCGCCGGGCGTGAACACGATATGACGCCCGTCCGGAGACCAAGAGAATACTCTCATATTCAGCTTCGTGTCTTTCACGTGACAAATTTCTCTCGTTTCCTTGCCGTCTATGGTGGTCGCCAGTATCGTGTCACAGTTTGGACCCGTTAGATGAGCATAAGCGACCGAGCTGCCATCGGGTGCAAAGACCGGACGGTTGAAAATATCTTCTTTCTCCGTCGGAGAAGCAATCTGTCGCGGTTTTCCGTCTTCAACGTTCACGACGTAAACACCCCTTCCCTGTCCGTACGCGATGGTTTTACCGTCCGGGGACCACGTGAGACTGTTTGCTTCTCCTTCCAGCGGCACCAGTAGTTTCACGTCACCAGTCTCCGCCGTAATGAGATACACCCCCCATCTCTTCTGTTTGTCCATCCCTGCACAGGTGATCAGTCTCCCGTCTGGTGACCACGACATTCCAGGTTTTGTATCTCTAATCCCAGCGACTGATAAGTCTCGTATCTTCGCGCCAGTGCTGGCAGATACGAAAACGAATCCACCTTTTTTCCATAGGGCAATCTGCTTTCCATCCGGTGACCAGCAACACTGGTTGCCTCCCAGCATCAATTGGCGTGGCGGTCCGCTGGCTTTGCCGGTTCGCGAGTCCACGGGCAAAGTGAATATGCCGCCGAGCTGAAAACCGGTCCGGTAGGCCAATTGTCCATTTTGCGACCAGTTGAAGAAATGCATCTGTTCCACATCCGGGATCACCGGCACAGGCGCCCCGGCAAACCGGTCGCCCTCGACCCGCAAGGCCCACAAGTCTTGGTGCTGCCGGTCGATTCCCTCTTGAGTCCCTGTGAAGACAACGTAGGTCCCATCGGGAGACCATAAAGGTTTGCTAATGGTGCCCGGAAAATCGGTATATTGGACCTGGCTTGTCCCCTTGATTTTCCGCAGGTGCAGAATGGACCTGCCGCCTTTGGTGGTGACATAGCTGACCCCGTCTCCCTTCGGAGAAAAACGAGGAGAAGGCAGAGAAGGCCCATATCCCGCGTGCTCGGCCACCAGGACGGTTTCTTCCTTGTTTTCCAGATTGACCATGACCGCGGAAAAGACACCCTCTTTTGGGGACTTCCTTGCGCCCAGGACGAGTCTTCCATCCGGTGACCAGTCCTCGAGCCAGAGCAGACCTTCCATCAAGGTTCGTGTTTTCCCAGTTCTTAACGAAAGGGCGAGAAGCGAGGAGGCCTGTCTGCCCATACTTGTATCCTTATCTCCGCTGCGACTTACATAGGCGATTTCACTTCCGTCGGCGGACCACACGACGGGAGTAGCCATCGAACCTCCAACTGAGATCGGGATAACCTCGCGCGATCCGTTCGACCGCATTGCTGTTGCCATCCGAGCTTCCCGTTCCGGGGAGAACGTCTACCTGTCTTGAGTCCAGTCCACTCAGTTCTCCAAATCGTCCCGTAACAGTGCACGATTAGGATCGTTAAGAGGATACGTCCACTCCGTATGCAAAATTGGCCCTGGGGGGGGATCATTCAGACGGCTATAATAGCCATAGAAACCATTGTAATGCAGAATGATGTCGGCCCCCTCCACCTCGGTCATTGGATGTCCCACCTCACCGAGGTTGGGAACGTCTTCTGTCAAATAGCAGTGTCCCCAGTCAAGGCCCCCATGATTTGGTGCCGTTGATACTACCGTACCTCCCATCTTATCGAAAACACCCGGTACCTTTTCTATTACGTCATCTATATGACCCACGATCCAATCATTATCGGGCGTATCGTCATCGTGCCCGCTAAACCACCCGGTAATCGTGTCCCAAGCGTCCGTGAAAGTGTCTTTTATTGCATTTACTATGTCTACCGAACTCTTTATTGAACTCCAGATCTCAAGTCCTACACCTGGTATGTCCTTTAGGATATCCACTACTGTCGCTCCCGTTTCTCCCACTATGTCCTTCAAGTCCACTATGTCCTTCAAGTATACATGGTACTCTCCGCTTGCAGTCGGCCAGAATTCGTGGCTTCCGGATTCAATATAGACTACTGGATGAGAGTACTCAAGAGTCTGAAGATCTATGCCAAGGTACAAAGTATTGTCGTTGGCATCTGGTCCCGCGTCATTAAACGATTTCCCCCAATTCGGCCCTTCATACAGCCTTGAAGGAAGCCACACACCCGGGAGGGACACAATGAGTGGGTCAGGTGTTGGTAGAGCACTACTCAGATCGAATCTCATCTCATGTCCATGGGCATAGTGGAATACACTTACTATCTGGTCTTCGTTTGGGTCATAAAGGAGTTGCACCGTTGCCCAGTCTCCTTCGTGGTCTCCGATGTCGGCAGGTTTGTCGGCACCGTTATAGCCAAAGAACTGCCAATACTCTATCTTTATGTACTTGTAGGTGGGATCATCATGAGCATTCCATTGTTTGCTCCTCGTATAGTCTGTATTTGCCCGGACCACATGGCCATAGAGACCGACGTTCCTTTTTTGGAGTATGACGTCCCAGGACTCGCCGTGTCTGCCTGGATTGCTGTCATCGCCGTTCCATGTGTCGAGTGGGTGTATGTGATAGGCCGTTTTTTGGGGGGTCTTTAGGATACTCGTGAATCCGATGGCAGAGTCTCCATGCTGTAGTATAATCTCCGGCGATTGAGAAAGCGGCGAATTCTCTATGGTTAGCCAGAAGACATTACCAGTGCTTATCCCATTACCACCAGCGTCCCACCAGAGCTCAGATCGCTCTATGTACCAGCGGACATCTGCCGGACAGTACTCTTCTGGCGTCAAGTAATCGTCACTTCGTGAAAAAAGGAAATACGGTCGAAATCTATTCAGGAGATACTTTTCCAACTGATCACTGAGGGTGTCTTCGTCAACGTCTGTAAGGGTGGTCGTGAAGTTCACTTCGTTGCCCCAGGCCTCCCCTGCGGAGTTCCTGGCCTGCGCGGCGACACCGTATATAGTATTGGCATCCAGGTGTTGTAGTATAGTATTGGGGTCCAAGGTGTTGACGTCGTGACTGAAGAACCCGCCGGTCCGCGTGGCCCCAGTCCAAGAGGTGTAGTATTCGGACGGCCTCGCGGAAGCACTGGATGCTATCGAAAGGGTGGTCGGTGAGGTGTTTTCCGTAGATTTCTCACCGGCAGAGACGTCGCGGGAGGGCGGGGGAATACGATACCGGAACCGATACGCACACGCGTCGTTCCCATCTCTGATGATCCGGCCGACGAAGGTGGCAGTGATGTCCTGCACGTTGATCGCGAGCAGGGTGGTCACGGTGGGCTTCACGATCGTGAGGGTCGTGAAACTCAGCTCGCTGGACCACACCCCTTCGCATCCCTCGTTTTTGGCCCGTGCCGCGAACAAGTAGGTCGTGCTGGGCGTCAGCCCCGATATCGCTGCGCTGAAGGCGGCGTTCGCCCCGCGCAGGGAGCCGGCCCAGGGGGTTTCTGTGTACGATCCGCCTTTCGGCTTGTACCGGAACTGATATTGACATACCCCGCCGCCGTCGTCGGAAAACTTGCCGTTGAGGGTAGCCGTGCGCGCCGTAATGCCCGTGGCGGCCGCTGCCGTCACCACGGGAAGCCCCAAGGTCGTGAAACTCAACTCATTGCCCCAGTTCCCTTCGCCGAAGGAGTTCTTCGCTTGGGCCGCAAAGTAGTACTTGGTCCCTGGCGTCAGCCCCGTGGTCGCTTGGCTGAAGGATTCCCCCGTCCTCTTGGAACCCGTATAGATGGTCTCGATATAGGAACCACCCTCCTGCTTGTACCGGAAGCGATACTGACACGTCACCCCTCCGTCGTTCATGATTCTGCCGTTCAGCGTGACGCCGGTCCCGGTGATCCCCGTGGCGTCCAGGGTCGCTACCTCGGGTTTCGGACTGGGGGCCGTGAAACTTAGCTCACTGCTCCAGGGGCCTTCCCCGGCAGAGTTCCTGGCTTGGGTGGCGAAATAGTACTGCGCCCCCGGCTGGAAGTCGGGAACATCCTGCAAGTAGCTATCGCCGGTCCGATACCCCGAAAAGCCCCAGGAGGTGTTCGTGTAGGATCCACCGGCTTTTCTGTACCGAAAGCGAGCAGCACACTCCTCGCCTCCGTCGTCCACGATTTTTCCGTTGAGAAAGACAGTAGTCGACGTGGGGTAGACGGTGGCCGGCTGCGCCGCCGCCACCGGGGCGTGAGCCGACGGAAGACTGTATTCGATCTCCAGCAGCACCCAGATTACAGATGCGTAGCTGTTGGACGTCTCCGTGCTGCGATGGAACGTGTCTTTGACACTGAAATACCACGTCTGGTTGACCGGCTGGCCATTGAAGGCGCTGGTCGTGCGCACACAGTTCTCCCCAACGTCATTGCAGTATCCCAACTGGATCTCGTAGTCATCCAGAGGGTCGTCATCCAGATTCTGATCCGTTTTGCCCCCGGCGTTGTCCCAGACAAGAAGGTAGTTCGCGGGCCCGCCGCGAGCCGTGGAGGACAGACCGATCTCAAAGTCGCTGCAATAGCCTTGAGACTTTACATTGAGGCGGATCTGATATCGACAAGCCGTTACGACAGCGCCCGCCGGGGCACTGGTGACGCTCTGCGATTTGCTCCACTCACCAAGGTCGTATACGGACCCCACGGGTTTTATAGTGCCACCGGTCACGTTAGACTCGTCAATAACCGTAATCGTGCCCGCCTGGGCCATGCCGACCATGCCGAGGACCAAACCCAACGTCGCTGTTACTGTCGCGGCCCTCATTTTCTACCCCTCTCAAAGAAGTGATTGATTCTGGGATTCTGGGGACACCATAGAATGGCGGTCCGTTAAGGGACTTGCGGCCAATACCGCAACCGCTTCGACGAAGGCCAGCGTGCAAATTGGCCAAGGCGCTGCTTCGTTGAGAAACATGAAAAGGATCGTGTTTTTGTTAATTTCGTCAACAGAGGTGAGAAATCTTCAACAATGGCGAAAATCAGGTCCCATAACGCTTAACGGACCGCCATTCGGGACATCATACTTATTTCTCCCTTCGTCTTAGCTTGCGGCCGCGCTACTCGCTCCGCAAAGCCGGATGCACTCGCAACCGCACCGCGCCCGATCCGTGGCATGCTATCAACCCGTCCGCCCGGCCCCACAAGATCAATGTGAATCCCCGGAACTGGTAGGGCGTCCCCGGAGTCGGCCATAAACCTATCTGTCGGAGATATGCAGCCCTTGCCTGACTCATCATATCGGTGGCACTGGTGGCTTGGGAGGCAAGGTTCTACCCCCTGCCAACGGATCGTCGAACCATGCTTCCGGATCGTCACTACTAAAACATCGGGCGGGATCGCGATTCCCCCGTGTCAGGCATCCAATTACTCCATCGCTTTGCACGTAACGGATCTCTTCCTTACATCGGCGCACCCAGAAACCTTCGAATAGAACAGGCAATCCAGCTCTCAGTAGTTGGCACATGCTTCGGTCAACCAACTTGATACCAAGTTCAGATGCTTCCATGAGAATGGCCTGTTGCGCCAGGAAGACACGGGCAAACGAAGGGTGGTTCTTCAGAATCTCACTCCACTCCACAGCAGCCTTTTTCTTCTCAGCTTTGTTCATTTCTCGAATCCTCCTTCTGATTTGTGTTACCACACAGTGGCCCTGCAATAAAACGAAACGATTAGATTCTTAATTCCACCGACGCCATACCTACTTCTCCATCGTTTTGGCTGGCGGCCGCGCTACTCGCTCGGCAAGGCCGGAGGCACCCGCAACCACACCTCGCCCCATTCGTGCCATGCCACCAAGCTATCCGCCGGGCCCCCACAAGGTCAACGGGAATCCCCGGAATTCCCCCTCTTACCTCAACACCTCACAGGTTACACCTTCCATCACGTTCTGCAGAACACTGGAGCCCCTACCTGAGGCAACCGTCTTCATTCCCATGATAGTTTGAACCTGCGTCACCTTCAGTCTGTATCGCTTGTATTCGATTGGTTGACTCTTGTCGAGCCCAGAGACATTTGCGAGCTGAGTGAAAAAAACGAGACCATTGTTGATCTGCACGGACCCAGTAACGTCGGCAACGGCTACGCCATTCTGGTACAGCTTATTTGGATCTCGGGTAACTACCGTATCCGCGATCTTCGGCTCCTGGGTCACCAGCCTGCGAGCTGTGGCCTTCAGATCAATATGGGACGTCCATGTCCAATGAAGAACCTTCCCCCCTACTGCAAGCACTACGACGGTGATTATTATCTTCGTTATCAACTCCATTGCTTATCCTTCTGTGTCATATAACAACGATTAGACCGATCCGTATAAGATGCGCCTGGACCGCTTGCTGGCGACACACCAAGCCGTTCTGGAATCCCCCTTTATTCACAGCCTGGATCATCGCGTGGCCGGTCGGGCGGGTAAATTGGAGCGATCCGTCCGGGTTTTGATTTTAGTTTTGGTTTTGGATCTCTTGGCAGGCTTCAGTTGCTTTTCAATGGCGGTAAGCCGTCCAGCAATTGATCGAACCTCCTTTCGTAACGCGTGCATCTCTGTATCGAGAATCCGAGCCGCCGATGATAAGGCGGTGTTCAAGATACTGAGAGGGAAGGCCGAAGGACCTGTCAGACCACGCGAGTGGTCCTCACGCAACTTTCCATTGTTGTCGAACCTGCGAATCTCGACACTCTTGAACTGATGAGCATGGCGCCCATCAACGTACCCTCGGACCGTCCCCCAACACTGGAGGACAAGAGGGATGAGTGTGATGAGCGAGGCGATTGACCCCGCCACGTAGAGGATCTCAAGCCCTGTTTCGTGTTCAACGAGAACTATTTTCTGCCCGTCCTGGTCCACAAGATAGCCTCGCCCCTGGAAGTTCCCGCCTACCTCTGACCAATGAACCCCCGCCTCTTGCTCGAGGGCTCGCAGCATCTCGTGATACTCGCCGTACGATGAGACCACGTCACGCAACTTGAGGGAGATGACCTGATCGGGAGGTACACCAAGATGCTTACTGGCACTCGCGAATTTGTCTCTGAAGGCTTTTTCTCGATAGTCCATGCACGTTTCCCTTTACTCTTCGCTCCAACCATCACTCAGGGGGCACCAAGAATTCCGTGGCCCACCATACTTGCTTCTCCGTGGTACTCGCTTGAGGAATTTCGCCTTGGAGATAAATCACCCATAATGTTTTCTATATTCGCCTTCAGCTATTCCGTCGGCTCTTTTTGCGAATTCGGAATCCCTGGAATGATGATAATACGCAACGCCTGCGAATCTTTGTGATAGGCCACGAGCCTGATCATAGAGTGGCTTGATGTGCTGCTTTTTCAACCTGTATTGCTTGTTCATCCATTTGACAACCAATTCGCTGTCCATCCACACTTCTATGTTTTGGTTTCTTTGGAGAACCTCGCTTGCTTTATCGAGGGCAAATATGAGCCCTTCAAATTCAGCTTCTGGCACAGTCTTGTCGCCCAAGTATTGCGAAAACTCATATTCCATGCCATTGGTATCGACAATTAGGACTCCACAAGCTGATTCCCCATATCCAACTCTATTCTTCAGGTGGGCATTAGCTATGTGGCAACATGCATCAACATATATTCGCGGGCAATCGGACATATTCTCGCTCATTTCTAATATTGGATTTCCAGGATGCCATACCTATTTCTCTGTCGTTTCGGCTGGCGGAGTTTTATCGAATGGCTGGGCCTTCCGCGCGTCCTGGCTGCGGCGGAAGGGAATCCAAAAGCCAATCAACGTGCCCACGGCAATCAGGGCACCCAGCAGAACAAGGAAGTCGCTTTTTCGATTCATCTCTCGGCCGCTTTGGGCACTCCCAACCATCCCGATTCTCCCTTATTCACCGCCGCAATCTTCGCACGGCGGGCCGGCGAAGTCAAGCGAGCAGGCGGAAAAGTCCGCGTCCTTCGGCCGGAACCGAGAACAACGTATCCGCAGATTTGCGCAGATTTGACGCTTGAATCCATGGGAATTTCGCGTAAATCCGTGTCTGACAAGGGCTTATCTCCGGCCCCCGGTGCCCGATAAAAGCCGTCAGTTGTCTGGAATTTCACTTGACGACGAATATGTTGGTTTGTATGATACGCATGCAACTGAATAGCGGACGGTCAATGGCAAAATAGCGAATCCGGAGGGTCTGACGTGACCAACCAAGCACGTATCCTTGCCAATCGTCCCAGCGAGCCAAGGTCCAGAGACCAAGCGTGCCCGATGCCCAATGGGCCCATTATTCCAGTATTCCATCATTCCACCCTTCCATTGACCGCCCCCGCTGGGCGGGAGTTGAGGACTCATTGTGCAAAACAAAGCCAATTTGCGGCGGGCCGGAACGTTGCTAAATCGTTTTGTGAAGGAGGTTTATGAGGAAAAGACGCCGATCATAGCTCTTTGAAAACAAAGCCAATTTGCTCGCTGGTAATGTGCCCGCAAGGGCATTTGTAGAGACGGAAGATTTTGCGTCTCTACGGCGTCATGACGAGCGGGGCGTGTCGCGCAAAACAAAGCCAATTTGCCTGGGCATGTTGCGGTGCGTGTGAAGACAGGCTCAAAGCGAGTTTGAGCGTGGCACCCGTCGGGAGACAGTTTTCGCTCGTTCCGGGTTTCCAGCGTAGGCGCCTGCGGCGAGATGCGATACAATGGAGCCGGTCGCTAGGGGGGGCCCGGGACCCCAAACGCGGTATTTTGCGTTTGGGCAGCCCTTGCCAAGTGGCGGGCCTGAGAAAAAACCCTCGGAACCTGATCAGGATAAACGCTTGCGGAGCCGAAGCGGCTGGGATCGGCTTGGAAAGCGGATAGGCCTGCGTAGGAAAGCGATGGAAAATGCCGTGCCGGTGACAGAAATCGCTTCCCGCAGGAGCGGTTTTTTTATTAGCAGCGGGGAGTGTTGAGTCATGACAACGCAACTGACGGATGCCAAAGCCGGGACGATCACCGAGGCGATGGGCCGGGTCGCAGCACGCGAAAACGTGGAGGCCGAGAGCATTCGCAGCGAGATCGCCGCCGGCAGGCTGGTGATTCCGGCCAACCGGATTCATCTTGGGAACAACCTCGAACCGGCGGGCATCGGCCGGCTGCTCCGGACGAAAGTCAACGCCAATATCGGCACGAGCAGCGTTCGGTGCTCGGTCGCCGCCGAGTTGGAGAAGATGAAGGCCGCACTCGACGTGGGGGCCGACGCCATCATGGACCTCAGCACCGGCGGCGACCTTGATGCGATCCGCGCCGAGCTGCTGGCACACTGTCCCGTCCCCTTCGGCACGGTGCCGATCTACCAGGTTATCGAGGGGCGAAGGGTCGAGGACGTCGACAACGACATCATCCTGCGAACCGTGGAGAAGCAGGCTAAGCAGGGAGTGGATTTCTTCACGATCCACGCCGGCGTGCTCCGGGAGTATTTGCCGCTGATCGGGAACCGCATTGCAGGGATTGTCAGTCGGGGCGGGGCCTTGCTGGCCAAGTGGATGATCTACCATAACCGGCAGAACCCGCTCTACGAGATGTTCGACAACCTGTGTGACATCATGGCGGAATATGACGTGTGCTTTTCGCTGGGCGACGGGCTTCGACCCGGCGCGATTGCGGACGCCACCGATGAGGCGCAGCTCGCGGAGCTCCGGACGCTGGGCGAGCTGACGCAGCGCGCGTGGGAGCGCGGCTGCCAGGTTATGGTCGAGGGCCCCGGGCACGTGCCGTTCGATCAGATCCAATACAACATGGAGGTCCAGCAGAAAATCTGTCGGGGGGCCCCGTTCTACGTGCTGGGCCCGTTAGTGACGGACATCGCGCCGGGGTACGACCACATCACTTCGGCGATCGGCGGCTGCGCCGCGGCGTTTTACGGCGCCTCGTTCCTGTGTTACGTCACGCCCCGAGAGCACCTGGGGCTGCCGGACGCCGGTGACGTTCGCGCCGGGGTCGTGGCGGCCCGGATTGCCGCCCATGCGGCGGATATCGCCCGAGGTCTCCGGGGCGCCGCCGAACATGACAAGAAGCTGAGCATCGCCAGGACCAATCTCGATTGGGAAACGCATCTGGGCTCCTCCATCGACCCTGAAACCGCCGACCGCATGCACCGGGAAGCCTGCAAAGAGATGGGGGCGACGGAGTCTCGTTCCGCCGACTACTGCTCGATGTGCGGCCAGCACTGGTGCAGTGCCCGCATCAACCGCGAAGTCCGCGAAACCATCAAACAGCGCGCCGGCAAGTAGGCGGAAAACAGCGGACTACGTTTTCATCGAGTCGAGCTCGATGAAGGCGACGGGCAGGAAGATGAAGACGGGCAGCCAGGCCCAGACCTCGGGCATGATCCGCCCGGCGAAGACGATTTCCGTGGCGAGCATCTTGCAGATGAACGTGACGATGAAGCAGGCCGTGGTCAGACCGAAGCTGACGATAATGGCGGACTTCATGGTTCGCGGATCCCGGCAAAGCAGCACGGGCAGACTCACCATGAGCATCGTCAGGTTGATGATGGGGTCCGTGATGCGGAAGTGCTTCTGGCTGAGGAGTTGGGCGATGTCTTTGATCTTCGTCTTCTGCGCCGCCAGGGCCGAGAGCTGCCGGGAGCTCAGCAGTGCGTTGTAGCCCATCTTACGCCGGACCGCAATGTCCTTGGGAAGGAGATCGGGGGCCCGATAGAAGGGCACCGGCTTGATCTGGTCGGCGGAGTCCATGCCGGCGTAGAGACCGTTGACCAGGTCCCAATTTCCCGTCTTCTGGTTGTACGTCGCCCAATCGGCCGAGATTCGGCCGGTCACCTCCCAGCCACCCGACCTGTCGGTGAGCCGACGCGTGATGATCATGGGATGATGGAATGATAACGTCTTTTCATCGTACCGGGGCGAGCAAATGAGCGAGCCGTTGCCATCCGTGATGAACCAGACGGCATAAGACTCCTGTCCGGGAAGATCATCCTTTTCGCGCACGAGCTTATCACTGATCGAGGGGATCAGAAGCTCCTGGTCGGCCACCGACAACGCGGCAAAGAAAATCGCGAGGACCAGGATAGGGCCGACGATTCGCTTGGCGCTGACCCCCGAGGCGATCATGGCCACCAGCTCGTTGGCGCGAACCATCTTGCCCAGCGAGAAGGTGGCCGCCACGACGGTGATCACCCCCGCGATATCCCGGAAGTAGAGCGTCATATTGATCCCGTAGTAGACCGCGATGTTCCGGACAACGGCCCACGTGCCGAGGTCGGCGTGCTCGGCAAATTCGTCCAGATTCACGAACAGGTCGATAATCACCCGCAGCCCGATCAGAACGCAGAAGGAAATGACGTATCCGACCAGAAAGCTCTTTGTGATATATCGATCGAGTATCTTCATGATCTCGTGCCCGACCCGCTATCAGGTTCGCAGCAGTCTCCGATAGATCAAGACCGTCAAGAGAATCAGGAACGCCAGTCCGCCCCACATGATATAGATTCCGTAAGGGCCCTGGACGCGGGCGTTCTCCGCGACATGTTTGCCGCAGATGATCGCGACGACCAGCACCGCGCCGGGCACACAGCTTGCGCCGAAGGCGCTCAGCAGGTGTCCGCCCTTCTGGATGACCCCGAGTCCGATCCCGATCAGGATCATCGGGATACAGCCGATTCCGAACACCAGGCGTGAGTTGATCTCCGATCGGATGCGGATCACCGCCTCGGTGATTTCCCGATGGAGTGCCTTTTGCAGTCGGTCCAGCATAGAGCTTGGCGGTCCTCCCGCCACGGAGGCAGGACTGTCGGCGGCGACGACCTTCAGCAGCGAGCCGCCGCCCAAAACCCGTCCGATGTCCTCGGGCAAAGCCAGGTCCTGCACGGCGTATCGAACCAGCAATTGTCCCGTTTGCTCGACCCGCGCACTGTGCAGGTCCAGGCTCAAGCGGGGAAGCGTCGGATCCTCCTCCATCCGGATCTCGGCCTTCTCGCAGCGCAGCTTGCGGAGGTGCTGGCCGGAACGACCGTCATATTCATCCACGACCACCGGGGCCATCAGGGCAATCACCCCGCGCTCCGGCAAGGCACACGCCGTGGCGGTGAATCGGATCGAGCGCGAAGCACCCTTGAGCTCATATGAGCCGCCCCCAGAAGCGGCCAGACTCCGGCTGACATCCCGCGCCAGCAGTTCCGTGGCAAGCTGGGTGTGGGTCAGGCGGGCCAGCTTGGCAATCGGGTCGAAGAGCAGCGGATCGGCGCGGATCTGCTTCATCTCCTCGATTTTCTTGAACTTGATATTGTCGCCCAGCAGGGAGCCGAACTCCTGCTTCAGGGATGCGGTGCCGATCCGAAACCACAGATCATTCGCCGCCGCACCGACCTGCTTGGTGTTGTACGCCGTGAGCTGAACCTCGTTGAACCGGTCGTGCGGATCGAAGCGCACCTTCGTAAGCTCCGAGGTGATGATCCTCCTGATCCCATCCTCATCCGACTGGATCACCACGATGCCGGACAGGGTATCTTCCTTCGGGTCCGCGTAATCCGCATAAATCACGTAGCGCTTATCGGGGGGCAGGCAGTAGTAGCCGCGGCGCTGGATGTTGCGAAAGAGGATCTGCTTGGCATCGGCCTTGAGCGACTTTTCCGCTAAATGCACGAAGTAAGGCATGACGTGGAAACTGAGAACCAGGTTCGCGATGGCCACCAGGATCGCCAGCACCAGGCCGGGGTAGATCAGCGTGAGGATGCTGATACCGCTGGCCCGGCAGGCGTCGAACTCGTTGTCACTGGCGAACCGGCCGTAGGTGAGGGCCGCGGCAAACAAGGCCGCCATCGGCAACACAAAGGTCAAAGTGATCGGCATGAAGTACAGCAGGATGTCGAGAACCTGCCGCGGGCCCACCCCATACTCCTGCACCGGATGCAGAATGCCGCCCAGACTCAGGATCAGCGTTAGCGCGATCGTGGCCAGGATGAAGATGCGCAACAGCTCCCGGAATATGTATCGGTGCAGTGTGAAAATCATCTTCCGAACCGTCCCTGTACGAATCTGTTCATCGGGGCCGGCGTGCCCGGACCCCAGCGCCGCACGCGGGTTTCACGGGCTCACTTCCGGGGCCCACTGGCTGTCCTCTTTGCGGCAATCTCCAGCGGGTCCATGCCCGCGATGGAGTCCCGGAAGATCTCATAGGGGTATTTCCCCAGCAATTGCTGCCCATAGGCATTCAGAGCATTCCGCCTGCGTTCGCCGAGCATGGCCCACTTGACGCGAGTCTCCAGCGACTGGGAGTAGGGCTGGACCTTCGCCGGCTTCTTCTCGAGGACCTTCACGATCCGCCAGCGGACGCCGTCACTATAGAATCCCCGGATAGGACCAACCGTCTGGTTGGGCTTGGCCTTCCATAGCTCGGCCCAGAACGGCCCTTCCCCGACGGGAGACACGTTGTGAGGCTCGCTCTCCTTCTGGAGAGAATGGGCCTTCTTCAGGGCCGTAAAGTCCGCCTTTTCCTCGAGCATTCCCTTGAGTTTCCGGGCCGTCTCCAGGTCCGCGCACCAGATCTGATCGATCTTCAGAGCGGCCCTCTCGGCGAACCGCTCCTTGTTCTTTTCGAAGTACGCCTGAATCTGCGCCGCGTTCGGCTCCGTGGCATCCCTGGTCTTCTCCTCCTGCACTTTGTAAAGCAGACGCCGATCTTCGAGCTGCCGGACGTCGCTCCGCAGTTTCTTATCCTTGTCGTAGCCGCGCGACTTGGCCTCCGCCACGAGGATCGGGGCCCGCAGCGCGCGCTCCAGGAGGTTTTCGACTCCTGCGGGCGTGCTCAAGTCAGCGGGCCGCCGGGGCGGAACAATGCTGCAGACCACCTCGAACCAGTCTTTCAGAGTGAACCGTCCGCCCTCATACGTCGCCAGGACCAGATTCTTCTCCTGTTCCGACAGCTCGTTTCTCACCTGCGCATTCTTGATCCAGGATTCCCCCTGCCCGCGCGGCTGGGCGGGCCGATTCAGCAGGCGGTCGTGAATTCGGGCCGCCTCCGCGAAATTCTCCTTGAGCTTCTTCAACTGGAATTTGGCTGTCAACTGACTGTAGAACTTTTCCAGAATCTGCTGCGCGGCCGGTCGCTGGACCAGCATCACCGCCTGCTCACGGGTTAATTTCGGGTCCTCCTTCAGCTTGCGGGCGACTGCCGCTGCGTCCGTCGCCGGCGGATTCTCCTTCAGATAGTTGTTCACGAGCATCCCCACCATTTGCTGCTGCTCGAACTGGTTGATGCTGGACCGGATCGTCTCGTCATTGAGATATCCGAGCCGGCGTCCTTCCAGGCTCATCGCCTTCTCCGCCAGCATCTGGCGCAGCACGCTCTCGGCCGTCACCGGCCCGCTGTCTTCGAGGTCCTCCTCTTCACGGGGCCGGATCTCCTGCACGAGCCTTTCCTCCAATTCCGCCCGTGTGATGACGGAGTCCCCGATCTTCGCCACGACGACCGGCTCCGTCGATTTGCCGTTCGGGTCTTTTGCTTGTGCCGGCGCCTTCGAAGGCTCCCCTGCTCGCGCGGACCGGCTCGTAATCCCGGCAGGATCGAAGACAAACGAGACAAGCATTATGGATAAAACGGGTGCGGTAAAGAATAGAGACGTGACGGGAACAGCTTTACTCATCCGGATTCTCCTGGACGGCAACACCCTGCCACAAGCCGATCAATGAATGACTTTGTTCAGCGGATACGTGATGATGCCCGAGGCCCCGGCCCGCTTCAAAGCCGGGACCAGGGACCTTTCGACGGTCTCATCGATAATCACCTCGATGGCCACATACTCCGAGTCGGCCAGGCCCGACACGGTCGGGCTCTTCTCCGCCGGCAGAACCTTCAGGATGGAGTTCAGATCCGCTCTCTTGACGTTCATCTTCAGGCCGACCTTGCTGCGCGCCTCGATCGCGGCCCGAAGCAGGATAGACAGGTTCTCGATCTTCTCCCGCTTGAAGCCGTCCTGCAGGGCCTGCCGGTTGGCGATCAGCCGCGTCGTGGAGACGATCACGGTGTCGAGGACGCGCAGGTTGTTCGCCCGCAGCGAGGCGCCCGTCTCGGTCAGATCGACGATCGCGGCAACGAGGCGCGCCTTGACCTCCGTCGCGCCCCAACTGAATTCCACTTTGACGTGGATGTTCTTGTCTTCGAAGTAGCGCTTCGTGACGCCGACGAGCTCCGTGGCGACGATGCCGCCCTCCAGCTCTTCGGGCCGGGTCACGGGCGACTCGTTGGGCACGGCCAGCACCCATTTTGTCGGATTGCTGGTCTCCTTGCTGTACGGCAGCTCGCAGATTTCCACCACGTCGCATCCGTTTTCCTTGATCCAGTCGAGCCCGGTGATGCCCGCATCCAGAACGCCGTCGCCCACGTAGCGACCCATCTCCTGGGCGCGCAGGTACACCGGCTGGATCTCCTCGTCGTCAATCGTCGGCCAGTAGCTGCGTTTCGAGTCGGAAATATGCAAACCGGCCTTCTCGAACAGCTCGACCGTCGCTTTTTGCAGGCTCCCGGCCGGAAGACCGAGTTTCAGGATTCGCTCCGAAGCCGTGTCCATTGTCTAAACCCACCAACCTACCTTCATCCAATTCATCCGCGCCCGCGCTGCCCGCGCGACCACTTCCTGGCCCGGGGGGCTTTGGAAGGCGCCGGGCTTTTCCTTTTGCGGCCGCTCTTCGAGGATTCACTCTCCCGGCGCAGCAGGGCGTAGAAATCATAGGCGTCTTTCGCGGCAATTTGCCGAGTTAAAAAGCCTTCTATATCTTCTTCCTTCGCACTCGCCTCGATGATTTTGTTCCGCTTGAGGTATTCCGTCATTTCGTCCGTCAGCGGCACGGCGTGGGCCTGGAGCGCCGTCAACATGCAGTAATTGACCACAAAGCGGCTGACACCCTCCAGTTTCTCGAGGCCCTGCCGGGCGGGGCGCTTGCCCAGTTTCCTGAGGGTCTGGAGGCTGATCTTGTGGTACTCGTCGAAAATCCCCCGCAGGGCCGAAGTCAAAGAGAAGGCGGCGGCCCGGCTGGCGGGCGTATCCCCGCCCAGAGCTTCGACGATCTCCTCGACCCGCGAGACCCGCAGGTCGTTCCAGTCCACAAAAGCGCCCCGGATCTCCCGAAGGGCCCTTTGCGCCGCGGACTCGCTCATGCGCTCGTGGATGATGCCGTAGATCAAAGCCTCGGCCGGGTCCTCATAGGTCACCTTCGCGACCTTGGGATACGCGCGTTTCAGTCCTCGGTAGAGCTTTTGCAGTCGTTGAGCATGTTCTCTACTGTTCTTCATGGCCCTTCCAGAGACCGCAGCCGATCGGCGCCTTCACAGATCCACCCTGCCGGAGCAGCGTAACATCAATCGCACCGGGCCGCCGGTTCAGGAACGCTCCTGTTCTTCCTGCGGCTCCGTGTCCTTGTTCCGATGTTCGCTCGCCACCTGGTCTATCAATCGCATCGTTTCCAGCATCTTGCGAAACTGCTCATCCATATGAAAACGCAGGACCGGACAGAACCTGCTTTCCAGGGCCTCGGCCAGAAAGGACTGGATCCTCGCCCGGGCGCCCAAGATGGCGGCAAAGCTCTTGTCCTGGGTATGGTCCGGGGCTGCGAAGATGCTCAAGTACACGTCGGCACTCCGCAAATCCGCCAGCACTTCCACCCGCGTGACGCTTATAAAGCCCGTGATGCGCGGATCGCTCAGATGATGGGCGATGACGTCACTGACCACTTCGCGGATCACACGGGCCAGTTTTTCCTGCCTTCGGGTAGGCATAGCAATACTTTCCTCTACGGCGGCCCATCTCAGGATTCGAGGGTCCGGGCCACCTTGACGATCTCGTAAAAGTCGAACACGTCATCGACTTTGATATCGTCAAAGCTGGCCAGCTTGATGCCACACTCCAATCCTGCTTTGACCTCGCGCGCATCGTCTTTGAAATGCTTCAACGACTCGATGGCCACGTTGTCGCGGACCACGATATTGCTTCGAATCAGCCTGACTTTGGCATTCTTGGCGGCCACGCCGCTGCTGACGTAACAGCCGGCCACCGTGCCGATCCGCGAGACTTTGAACGTGGCTCGGACCACCGCCCGGCCGACGGCGCGCTCCTGTTCCTCCGGCTCGAGCAGACCGGCCATCGACTTCCGCAGGTCATCCGTGATGCGGTAGATGATGTTGTACAGCCGGATATCCACGCCCTCCGCCTCGGCCATTCGCGCAGCACGCTCATCGGCGACCACGTTGAAGCCGATGATAATCGCGTTGGAGGCCTCCGCCAGGAGGACGTCGCCTTCGGTGATGCCGCCCGGCATCGCCTGCAGGATATTCAGCCGCACCTCGCTGGTGCTCAGCTCGGACAGATATTTCTTCAGCACATCGACCGACCCTTGCACGTCGGCACGAATGATCAGGTTCAACTCCTTGACATTCCCGGCCTCGATCTGGCTGAACAGGTTCTCCATCGTAACCTGGGTCCGCTCCGCCAGCGACTTCTCGCGCGTACGCAGCCGGTTCTCTTCGGCGGCCGCCTTGGCCCGGTTGATGTCGTCCAGACTGTAGAACCGATCCCCCGCCTGGGGAACGTCATTGAGACCGGCGATTTCGACCGGCATCGAGCTGCTGGCCATCTTGGTCTTCTTGCCGTAACTGTTCGTCATGGTCCGGACCCGGCCGAAGGTATTGCCGGCCAGCACAATGTCGCCCTTCTCGAGCCGGCCTTCCTTGATCAGCAGGGTCGCCACCGGCCCTTCCTGAGGCGACATTTTCGCCTCCACGACCCAGCCCGCGGCCGGAATCGTGTCGTCCGCCTTCAGATCGAGCAGCTCCGCCACGTAATCCAGGTCTTCCAGCAAATCGTCGATTCCCTGGCCGGTAACGGCGCTGGTCTTGACCACTTCCGTCTGCCCGCCCCACTCGGTCGGGGCCAGGCCGTGTTCCGACAATTGGGCGTAAATACGGTTGATATCGCACCCCGGAAGGTCGATTTTGTTCAGGGCCACAATAATCGTGACGCCCGCGGCTTTGCTATGCGCAATCGCCTCGATCGTCTGGGGCATGACCCCGTCGTTGGCCGCCACCACGAGAACCACGATGTCGGTCATATTCGCACCGCGGGCCCGCATGGCCGTGAACGCCTCATGACCGGGCGTATCGAGGAATGTCACCGTCTTGTTGTCCCAGCTCACCTGAGAGGCACCGATATGCTGGGTGATTCCACCGGCTTCGCCGGCGGCGACCTGCGTGGATCGAATCCGGTCCAGCAGGCTCGTCTTGCCGTGATCCACGTGTCCCAGCATGGCCGCCACGACCGGGCGCCGCTTGAGACTGAGCTTCTCCCGCTGGTCGAACTCGTTGCGAATCTGCTCCTCCAGGGAGGCTTTGTGCTCGACCACCAACTCCGTATCGAACTCGATCGCTACCAGCTCGGCCACCTCGCTGGTGACGGCCTGGTTGGCGGTGACCATGATGCCCTGCGGCATGAGCTTGGCGATGATGTCCGCGGCCTTGACCGCCATCGCGGCGGACAAGTCCTTTACCAGGATCGGCTCGCTGACGACCACCCTCTTCGGCCGGGCCGGTGCCGCCGCCTCGTGAGCGGATTTGGCGGCAATGCGCCGCGTCGGCCGCAGACGCAGACCCTCTCCTCCGGCGGCACTCAATCGTGCCTGCCGCTCCTCAATATCTCTCTGCCGCCAGTTCTTCCGCAGCTTGACTTTCTTGGCAGCCTCCTCCTCGTGTTCTTCCTTTCGACGTCCGTGCGTGCGCTCCTTGCTCCGCAGCTTTACACCCTTCTTATCACCGCCACCGGTCCGCGCCGATTCCTTGTCGTCTTTACCTACGTAGATCAAAGGCTCGGTGACGGGAGCATCGTATCGGGGTTTGGCCCTCGGCCTGGGGCGACCCAACGGCTCCGGCGCCTCGACGCGAACGACCTGCGGTCCGCTCAGCTTCGCCGGCCTGGGCTTGTCCAGCATCGGTCCGGCGGGCATGACGATGATCTCAGGCTCCTTCGGTTTCTGCGGTTTTTCCGGCTCGCGGGCCTCCTCCTTCTGCGGCAGTTGCTCTTCCACCGTCGTAATCACCGGGGCCGCCACCTCCTGCGCGACTTCCACAGGTTGCACCTGCGGTTCCAGGACCGGAGGCTGTCCCGGCAGCGGCTCCTCCTCTACGATCGGCTCCGCAATCGTCCCCTCCCCTTCCATGACCGATACTTCGCTCTCCTCACCCGGTGGTTCCGCTACGGCCTGCCCGGCCTCCTTGAGCCGGGGCTTCCTCTTGACCCGGACTTCCGCCAGATCCACTTTCTCGGCCGTTTCTATCGTGGTGACGTTCTCTCCCTCGCTAAACCATTCTCGGATCGTCGCGGCCAATCCGGCCGAAATCGTGGCCATGTGATTCTGCACGTCCAGACCTTCATCCTGGCACTTCTTCACAATCGCCGAGCTCTTGACCCCGAGCTCGCGAGCTAAAATGTACACTCTTGTAGTAGCCAATTGGCCTCCACGCTTTACTGTGCTTCCTCTCGATGTACCGTGTTCAATATCTTTGCCTGCTGGGCCAGATCTTTCTCGGCCTGCTTCTGGTCCGCCTCCGCCGTCAAGGCTTTCGCTTCCCGGTCCGCGGCAGCAATCAGCCTTTGCACGAAACCCGGGTCCAGCTTCAGCTCGCTGACCAGCGGATCGGGCCCCACGTCATCCAGGTCGAGAACCGAGATAATGCCCAGCGCGATCAACTTATCCACGAGGACGTCGTCCGCTCCCTCGACGCTCTTGATGCAGGACGCCAGGCGCTCAATGCCCTGGTTGTACTCGTCCGGCGTCAGGATATCGATATCCCAGCCGGTCAGCCGGGCCGCCAGGCGGACGTTCTGGCCATGTTTTCCGATGGCCAGGCTCAACTGGTCCTCTTCCACAACAACCGTGGCACGCCCCAATTCAAAGCACAGGGCAATCTCACTCACTTTTGCCGGCATCAGGGCGTTCGCCACCAGAATCTGCGACGATTCATTCCAGCGGACGATGTCGATTTTCTCCCCGCCCAGCTCGTCCACGATATTCTTGATGCGGCTGCCCCGGACGCCTACGCAGGCTCCCACAGGGTCCACCTTATCATCGTAGGACGTCACCGCCACTTTGCTTCGATACCCGGCCTCGCGCGCCAGGGCCCGAATCTCGATAATCCCCTCGGCAATCTCCGGCACTTCGGACTCGAACAGCCGGCGGATGAAGTCCGGGTGCGTCCGCGAGAGGATAATCTTGACCTGGCTGGCGGTCTCTTTCACGTCGAGGATCAGGCAGCGGATCCGCTCCCCGGGACGATGCGTCTGTCCCATGATCTGCTCGCCTTTCGGCATGAAGCCTTCCGTCCAGTGGTCCAGATTGATGATCAGCGTTCCGCCTTCGTAGCGGACCACGGAGCCGCTGACGAGATGCCCTTTCCTCTGCGCGAACTCGCTGTAAATGCTGTCTCGCTCATCCGCCCGGATTTTCTGAATCATGACCTGCTTGGCCGTCTGAGCCGGAATCCTGCCCAGGGTCCTGATGTCGATGGGCTGGCCGTTCTTGAAGGCGGTGACTCCGCCCGAATTCCGGTCGATTTGAACGGCAATCTCGCTTTCGGTGTCGCTAAAATGCTTTCGAACCGCCGAGACCATGGCCTCTTCCAGATCGGCAAAGATAGACTCCTTGTCGATGTTCTTGTCTCTCGCTATGTTGTCCACAATTCTCAGCAATTCCTGGTTCATGATCCCACTCTCTCTAAAATGGAGACCGCCGCCTGACCGAAGTCCGCGGTGTGAGGATCACCCATACGATCCCTCAGCTTCGATCCCGATCACCGAAATAGCGCCTTGCCAAGATAAAAAAAAAGTGAAAACTTTTCACGGTTTCCACTTCCAATCATCCCTGCCAGACTGAGGTTGTCATCTTCCCTTAGCCTACATCAGTTGCCTCCGATAGCGGTTTGACCCGTCCGACTGCCCAGCCAGCCAAACCTCATCCTCAACCTCATTGGCATCACGACGTTGAAGCAGAAACTTCGATTCCACGGCCGCCGTCTGTGCGCAAGTGCAGCGCTTTCCCTGCTTTATATGCTCACGCCGCCGCACAGTTTACACATCCATTCAAAAATCATGCCCTGCACCTTTATTGTGCCGATAGCTGTGGTAGCCGTTAACTTCTACACATCGAAGATGTTATAATAATCGTCAAACTTCCCGGAGGCAATAACTTTTTTGCGGATTTTGCCCCTTTTTGAGTCCGGTCCGGAAATTGCCGCCACATGCCACCAACGCCATCAGAATCAGCCGGCAAACCCGATAAAAAGGGGTGCTCGCCAACTGATAGCTTATCCGTTATTATCGGACATGAGCCCAGAACCGCTGGCAAAGTCGAGGAAGTTCACCGGGCCACAACACCCTGCACAGGGGCGTAAACGCCACTAATTGAAGTTCCCGCGCAGAGTACCACAACCTGTTGGGCCTCCGGACAATATACGATCCCGGGGGCATATCCGTTCGCCTGCGGCTTGTCAAAGCCGCCGGCCGCCGCTATATTCCTTGCGGCGGGCAGGTCACGCCTGCGGTTAAGGAGTTGCGGATGAAGTCAAAGCTTATTGTGGTGGGAGCGGCGGGACGGATGGGCCGGCGAATTGTCGCTCTGGCCATGGAATCGGGCCGATTTGAGATCGTGGGGGCGGTCGAGAAGGCCGACAACCCCGAAACCGGCAAAGATGCGGGACTCGTGGCGGGAGGCGAGCGTCTGGGCCTCGTGCTCAGCGATTCCTGGCCGGCCGGCGCGGATGTGGCTATCGATTTTTCCTCGCCGGAAGCGGCCGATAATACCGTGGAGCAATGTGTCAAGAACGGCACTCCTCTGGTCATAGGAACAACCAGCCTGGCTGTCGAGCAGCAGGATGCGATCAAGGCCGCCGCCGTAAAGATCCCCATCATCTACGGCACGAACATGAGCGTCGGCATGAACGTCCTGTTCTCGCTGGTCGGCAAGGTGGCTGCCATGCTGGGTGAGGAATACGACATCGAGATCATCGAGGAGCACCACCGGTTCAAGAAAGACGCCCCCAGCGGCAGTGCCCTGACCCTGGCCCAGAATATCTGCAAGGCCACCGGCCGGCCTTACCCCGACAGCCTCACTCCCGGCCGCAGCGGCAAAGACGCCCTGCGCAAAAAAGGCGAGATCGGCATGCACGCCGTCCGGGCCGGCGACATAACCGGCGTCCACTCCGTGATTTACGGCACCTTGGGCGAAACCATCACCCTCAACCACACCGCCCACAGCCGCGACACCTTCGTCCGCGGCGCCCTGCGCGCCGCCCAATGGCTCCTCCACAACCCCCCCGCCCTCTACGCCATGTCCGACGTCCTGGGGATCAAATAACCTCCGCAACCACGAGCACCTGATATTTCATGGCGGGCCCTTCGTCCGAGCGGCGAGGTCTGCAAACGCCTTCTTGAGCAGCTTGTGCTTGCCGGCCTCGATACTCCGCTGGCTCTGCGCCAGTAACTCGAGCATGGCCAGGCTCTCCCGCGTCTGCTCATAGCTGATCGGCTTGACCGGTTCATTGGACTCCATAAACACGGCTCCTTTCTGATCTCGGTATAGCCCAAATCTGCACCGGACACAAGGAGTCTTTGTCGGATGAGAAAGCTTCGAAAGAGTACCGCATACCTTTGGTTCCCCTCAACGGTCAAGCTTGCGCGGCACGTCGCATGGCTCAGATCAGCAGACTCGGGAAAAGTACCGCGTACCTTTTATTCCCCCCGTCGCGTTCTTCGTAGGTTGTACTCTGCATGACGATCATTCTATGTCGATGTTTTTTCTTTCGAGTCCTGTTTCAGACGGTTCACGGCATCCTCTCGTGTTATTTTAGTGCCGCGCGCGTCCTTGAGAATGTGTTTGGAATTACATTTGGGATCTGAGCAGAAAAAGACCGATGGCCCTATACTGGAGTTTTTCAATGGCTTCCTGCAACTGAGGCATCTCATGTTATAATCCCCGTCCCAGAAGACTCCGAAGACTTGTCTTAGTGGCCCAAGCTGCCCTGTTTCTTGCTTCGGGAATTCCAGGGACGCCTTACTCATATCGCTAGCGAATTGAATATGCTGTCCCCAGATAGGACTGGAGGCTCCATGATTCAGTTCCAAACGCTGGAGAATGAGACCAGCAATCTCTCCTGGTGCGCGCAAGCCGACAGAAACATACCCGTCACCGGTCACAATCCCAATCTCAGGTACAGGACCAATATCATCGAAACTGATGAACATGACCCGCCAATCCTCGGTTGTGGAGATGAGTTGCTTAATGAATCGCCATTCCAACTTGCACCATCGCTTCTTTGCGTAGTCTGCACATAGGAATATCGTGACCAGCTCGGACTCCATGCGATAGAGGTTGGGGAGGTAGGTGTCCAGATCTGGCCGGGCAAACTCGGCTTCGTGGTACTTGTCGTAGAGCACTCGCTCCTGCCCGACCTGTTTGGCTATTTCTGCGGCGACTTGCTCCACGAAAGGCCGGTGTTCACCTGGGAATGATAAAGCGACTCGGAAACGTTTGCCCTGCACTCCTTTGGTAGCTTCCCGCGATTCGTTCGGGACCAATGACTGCGCCGCCCTGAGATCAGCCTTTTCACTTGAAGTGCGTGGTGTGGCAGTTAGATTATCTCCTGACAACCCTACTGACATTTGAGGAGGGAGTACCGAGGACGAGGAGTAAAGCGGTTCAGACAAAAAGACCGGCATTTTGGGGTCGTATGCCCAATGATGGACGAAATCCCGCTTGGAAGCCCACGAGGGTAGATCGTCAACACCTTTGAACACCCCAACCTGCCAAGTACGTTCGCGAGGAGAAAAGCTTGCCGATATACCCCAGAGGTTGCTTACCGTCACAAGATGATGGAGCAGGATAGAGTCGTCTTTAGTCAGTTGCAGGTTGTGCTCAATCTCATCGCAGTTGATCATGTTTCGCTCAGGCTGACTGGTGTACAAAAGCTCCAAGTACTCTATGTAGCGTACGATCAGGTCCTCGTAATGCTCACCGTTTGGGCTGAGGAGAAGGCCCAAGAACGTCGGTCGGTACCGGTTCCCCTCTTGATAATCTTCGGCCTCAACCACGACACCGCCCCCCAGAGGGCGGAGTGCTCCCACGACTCTCACTTTCTGGAACCTACTGTGAAGCACTCGCATCAAGACTCCCGTTCTCGTGGAAAGATACGAATCAGCGATTTGGCGAAGGAGTTCCCTCTGCAAATCGGTGAGTGATGCTCGCAATTCATTGAGAGTCATGGTTGCCTCCTGACCGCTCCGAGGTGTCCATTTCCGCAGAAGGGCTTGATGTGGCATAAAAGCACAGATTGCCAGCTACAGAGTCACAACAATCACTTTTCTCCATTTCGCAAAGCATAGGAGCCTGAAGATCCATGGCCTTATTGTAGGGTCAAACCGACGGGAAAGCAAATGGAACGGACATAGTCGGTGACAGTCGCCGATCAATTCTTATTCTCCCCGGTCTACCAGATGCCGGGGATCAGGCGGTGGCGAACCCGACTGGCGTACTCCTTATATCCTTCCAGCTCCTCGTGCAGCATCTTGTCCTCCAGGATAGTCCGCACGACAAGGGTCACGGCACCGACGGCCCCCGGGATCAAGGCCCAAAATGAGCCCAGGGCCAGAGGAATGCCGGCACACATAAAGAGTGCGCCCAGGTAAAGCGGATGCCGCACGATGGCATAGGGGCCTGTGTCGATCACCTTCTGCCCCCGCTCGGTCTGGATGCGCACGCCCGGTTCCGCGAACTTGTTGACCCGGTACACCCAGATGGAAACAAAGAACCCAATGCACAGCAGAACGTAGCCCAGGACGATCACCCCAAGCGAAACGCTTGACCAATGGAATCGCCCGGCGTCGAACCCCGCTACCGGGAAGATCGCCATGAATGACAGCAATAGGAATACCACCAGCACCTTGTCCCAACTTTTCGTGCCGGGACGGATCCTGCTTCGAGCAACGAAGATCTCGGGGTTGGTACGCCACAGGTAGAGGGTGCCCGCGGCCATCAAGACGAGGAAAACCAGAAGAAACAGCCAGCCCTTCGCCCACCAAATATCACCAGCCGGCAGGAGCAGGGCGACACTGAGGACGATGAAGAACACCCCAAGCGAGAGAACACCTCGCAGAAGCACCACTGTCGGAACCCGTTGTCCATCTGCCATGTCCTTGACCCTCCCTGTTGACCTTCACGACCCATCTTGCAGAGAGAATGCGACGGTGTCAGGTACTCTTTCCCGAGGAACAGGCGTAAATCCACTTGAGTAAAGGGCTTAGCCGAGTCCTTTTATGTCTCCCGCCGCAAGAAAACGGCGGGCACGGCGCACCGCACGCCGCTCGCCACAATCGTGTAAATCCATGTCTGAAAAGAGTTTACGGGCGTCCATCAGTGCCCGACAAAAAGCCTCTGCGTTGCCGGGATTTTCACTTGACGGCCAACTTGTGCGATTGTATGCTATTCACGCAACTATTGAACCGTGATCACGACCGCATAGCGAATCGGGAATAGCAGATCCGGAGGGCCTGGTCATGCCGACTGAAGCACGAATCCCACCAACCGTCCAATACGGGAAAACCGTGGCGCTCGCAGGGGCGATTCTGCAAAACAAAGCCAATTTGCTGGGGCTAAAATGAACAATAACTGCTGTGACGAAAAGGATTTAGGAGAAAAAGATACGAATTATGCCTCTGCGAAAACAAAGCCAATTTCCAGGGCTGGGGTCTCTTGCCCCGTTCCCGATCGGGTCGAGGGCAGGCACGGGGGCCTGCCCCTACCGCCCACCCGCTGGCGTGCTTACGCGAGCGCAAGTATGGCACCCGACGCCTGGCATGGCAGCGCGTCACCATCTTGTCGTAGCCCCAGAGGATTCGCGGGGCGGTTTCTGGTTAACATTCCGGGGCCAGGGCGGTATGTTGGACGCACGCACTTTGCCGATGGCGTGGCGGGTGCTCACGAGGCATGGTTGGGGGTCGCGACATTGATGGGAGAATGATATGAGAAAGACTTTCCTGGTATCAGTGGGACTGATTTTCGTTTTGGGTATTGTGTGTTCGACGGAGGCGCCGTCCGCCGACGCACAGGCGACTGTTCAACAGATACAGGAGCCGACGGGTGCGGCGGGAGACTGGCCGGTGCTGAAGCGCTACGATGAGCAGCATCTGGCGCGCATCGCCCTGCCGCTGGGCGGGATCGGGACGGGCACGGTAGCGCTCGGCGGCCGGGGTGATCTCCGCGACTGGGAAATCATGAACCGCCCCGCCAAAGGATTCACCCCCATGAGGGGATCATTCGGCCCGTTCTTCGCTGTCTTCGTGAAAGATGTGAAGGGACAGACGCAAGCGCGAGGACTGGAGGGACCCATCGACCTTTCCCTGTACGAGGACGCCAGCGGCAGTGCCGCCGTCAACCACGGCCTGCCGCGATTCCGCCGGTGCACCTTCGCCGCTGCCTATCCGCTCGCGCAGGTGATGCTGTCCGACCCGGATATGATGATCGACGCGACTCTGCAAGCCTTCAATCCGCTGGTGCCGGCCGACACCGAGACCAGCGGCATCCCCGTCGCCATTCTGCGTTACGTGCTGCGCAACAAGACGGACCGGCCGCTCGAAGCATCGGTCTGCGGCACCATGCCCAATTTCATCGGCAACGACGGTTCCGGCCAGTCCGCCAAGGCCAACCGCAACGAGTACCGCCAGGGCAAGAGCATCAACGGCATCTTCATGCACTCCGAAGGGGTCGCCAACAAGGCCCCCCAGTGGGGCACCATCGCCCTGACGACCACCGCGAAAGACGGCATTACTTATCGGGTTTCCTGGCTGCCCGGCGGCTGGGGCAGCTCGTCGCTGGACTTCTGGGACGACTTCTCCAAGGATGGCCGGCTCGAAGAGCGCAAGCCCGTCACCGAGGATACGCCGATGGCCTCCCTGGCAGTCACCGTGCAAGTGCCGCCCAAGCAGGCCGTGCCCGTGGTCTTCCTGATTACGTGGCACTTCCCCAACCGCATGACGTGGACGCCCAAGGGCAACGACCAGGACCGGATCGGCAACTACTACACCACCGTCTACCAGGACGCCTGGGACGTGGCCGAGAGGACCGCGCCGCAGCTCGTCGAATTGGAGCAGAAAACGGTCCGCTTTGTGCGGGCCTTCTGCGACAGCGATCTGCCGGAGGTCGTCAAGGAGGCCGCTCTGTTCAACGTCAGCACGCTGCGGACCCAGACGTGTTTCCGCACGGAGGACGGCCGATTCTATGGCTTCGAGGGGTGCAGCAATAAAGGCGGCTGCTGCCACGGCTCCTGCACGCACGTGTGGAACTATGAGCCCGCGACGGCGTTCCTGTTCGGCAGTCTGGCCAGATCGATGCGCGATACCGAGTTCGGCAAGGCCACGAACGAGGAGGGCATGATGAGCTTCCGGGTGAACCTGCCGCTGGAACGAGCGCAGGAGTTCGGCAAGGCCGCCGCCGACGGCCAGATGGGGTGCATCATGAAGATGTACCGCGACTGGCAGCTCTCCGGCGATGACCAGATGCTCAAGACGCTCTGGCCGCATGTGAAGAAAGCGGTCGAGTTCTGCTGGATCAAGGGCGGCTGGGACGCGGATAAAGACGGCGTCATGGAAGGCTGTCAGCACAACACGATGGACGTGGAATACTACGGCCCGAATCCGCAGATGGAAATCTGGTACCTCGGTGCCCTGCGAGCGGCCGAGGAAATGGCCCGCTACGTGGGAGACAATCAGTTCGCGTCCACGTGTCACGACCTCTTCGAAAAAGGGAGAAAGTGGACCGACGCCAACCTGTTCAATGGCGAATATTACGAGCATCAGATCCGTCCGCCGAAAGACAAGTCCGACGTGGCCCCCAGTCTGCTGGTCGGCATGGGCGCCAAAGACCCGGCCAATCCGGACTATCAGCTCGGCGCCGGCTGCCTCGTGGACCAGCTTGTCGGTCAGTACACGGCCCACATCTGCGGGTTAGGCTACCTGGTTGACCCGGGACACGTTCAAACGACGCTGCGCAGCATCATGAAGTACAACTACCGGGAGAACATTTACGGCCACTTCAACTGCATGCGGAGCTTCGCTCTCGGCGATGAATCGATCCTCCTGATGGCCAGCTATCCCAAGGACCGCCCGGCCAATCCGTTCCCGTATTTCACCGAGGTCATGACCGGCTTCGAGTACGCGGCGGCGGTGGGCATGCTGTATGAAGGCCAGACGCAGGAAGGTCTCAAGTGTATCCAGAATGTCCGCGACCGCTATGACGGCCGCAAGCGCAGCCCGTTCGACGAAGCCGAGTGCGGCCATCATTATGCCCGCGCGATGGCCAGTTGGGCCGCCGTCCTGGCGCTGACCGGCTTCCATTACTCCGGCGTGGACAAGTCCATGACCCTGGCTCCCAAGGAAGGCAAGTACTTCTGGTCCAACGGCTCCGCCTGGGGCACCTGCTCGCTCCGGCAGAGTGACGCTAACACGCAAGTGGACCTGACCGTCCTGCACGGCCAACTGACCTTGTCGCAGTTCTCCGTGCGCGATTTCGGCGGTATCAGCTTCCGAGAACCGCTAATCATCCCGGCCGGGTCCGGGGCGCGATTCACGATCAGCCGCAATTAGAACGTGCAAAGTGGCATGGGCGTCCTCCGCCTGCGCGGGGGCAAGCTCCGCGCGCGCATCCCACAAGCACTTCTGCTTCGTGAGCATCCATGGCGATTCCCGCAGCAGACCAGATGCTTCGCCGCGCACAGGATATGTGGGCGGCTCTGCCGGGATTGCTCAAGACCTCATCCTTCTGCGCCCCCAGCCGAGAAGGCCGAGGCCAATGCTTCCCAGCAGCAAAGCGCCCGGCGCGGGAATCGTGTTAACGGCCCGCAGGAACAATCCGCCATCCTGTTGGAACACGTCGTACTGAAAGGCCCACGGGCTGCCCAAAACGCTATATGACATGCCGGAGGCAAAGCCATCGAGATCACCGGCATTCAGAAACTGGAGTGTCATGCTTTGTCCCGGACCAATTTCCGAAGCAATATCGTAGCCCGGCAGGAATGAGAAGTTGATACCGCCCATCGTGGAGGAGAGACTCAGAATACTTGTCTCGCCCGTCAGAGTACCGGTGATGTCTATGGAATCGAATGACTCGGGCGTGAATCCGCCAATCTCCAGCTCCCAAACGCCGGAGGCCGACTGGACGAGGTCACCGATAAGGATGGTGTTGAGGATAGTCCCTGTACCCCCGGGCGAGAGAATTCCAGCGTTGGTCAGTGCGTTGCCCGCGCCCAGATCGATGAGAGCACCCGAGTTGAGTATCCCGGCCGCATTGTTGTTGAAAGCGTTAGTGCCCGTGCCGAGACGGACCGTGCCCGTCACGATGCCGTTGTTATTGACGGTGTCGTTGCCGATGCCCCCGATGATCGCGGTACCACTGAGCGCGGAGATGCTGCCGGCATTGGTGAGGGTGTTGTCAACTCCGCCGTCAATATTCACGCCGGTGCCCGCGCCCGATCCGCCGCGGACCATGCCGCCGCCGATGTTGATGGAGATATCGCCACGGCCGCCGCCACCCACACTTTGTGCATGGATGCCGTCCGAATCCACACCGTTGGCCATAATGTCACTGGCAAGAGTCACAGTAACCGGACCGGCCGTACCATACCCTGCTGCACTTTGTGCGAGAATGCCATGGGACATATCACCGAGCGTCGTGATGCTGCCGGTATGGGTGACGCTGACCGCGCCGGCCGAGCCCGAACCGCCGACGCTGCCGGCAAAGCCGACGCCGAAGCCGGTGTTCTCCACGAAGATACCGTGGGCGTTGGGGCCGAAGTTCAGCGTACTGATGCCATCATCTTCACTGATTCCCGCAAACCCGCCGCCGCCTCCGATGCTCTGGGCGAGGATCCCAGGCGCGAAGCCGCCCTCTGTGGTAATATCGCCGTTGTTTAGCACCGTGACATTCCCACCGTTGCCCCTACCGCCGCTGCTACCTTCCAAGACCATAGAGGACCCCGGGCCCGTAAAACCATAGTAATCAGAGTGTGTGCGTCCTGCGACACCCCCGCCACCCCCAATGCTCTGGGCCACGACCCCGGCGGCAAAGTTGCCCGCGGTGCTGATGCTGCCACCGTTAGTCACGTCGGCCTGGTCACCGTTTCCACCAAGACCGCCGCTGCCGCCTATCGCGACGCTGCCGCCCACGGTCAGGAAATCAAAGAAGGGCACATAATCCGTCGGATTCGTGCTGAGGTCGATATTGATGGTCGTGCTGTCCCCTCCGGCCCCGCCCCCGCCGCCGACGCTCTGCACGAGGATCCCATGAGCAAAGTCGCCCTGGGTGACGATGCCGCCCGTGCTGAAGGTATCTACATCTACAAGCGCACCGTCGCCGCCATCGCCGCCGCTGCCGCCGACGGACAAGGAGATATCCAGGGTGGGAGAGAACAGGTCTCCCAGGCCCGTTAGAACGGTAATGTTGGCGGTCAGCGCCGTGCTATTGCCGCCGCTGCCACCCCCGCCGCCGATGCTCTGGGCCACGATGCCATAGGCGGAACCGCCTTGCGTGGCGATACCTCCGCTGCTATCTACATCGACAACTCCTCCGTTGCCGCCATCGCCGCCGGCGCCGCCGATTGACGTCGCGACCGTGGAGCCATTCACAGAGATGACCTCTGCCACGCTGTTGCCGCCATCGCCACCGCCGCCGCCCACGCTCTGCCCGAGGATGCCCGCGGAACGGAGCCCGGAGGTGCTGATGTCGCCTGTGCTGTTGACGGTGACGAACCCGCCGTCGCCGCCCGCCCCACCTGCACCGGCCTCACTCTCAGCGGACCCGATAACCAGACCAAGGTCAACGTTAGTGGTCACGGGGACGCCCGCCACTGCGCTGGCGTTGCCGCC
>Ga0315291_10000856_pt1 | contig 40496 bp, 33 predicted proteins | sample YL17G12_20_MG_FD_203070 | JGI IMG/M metagenome (GOLD analysis project Ga0315291, IMG submission 203070) | Sediment microbial communities from Yellowstone Lake, YNP, Wyoming, USA - YL17G12_20 | ecosystem: Environmental > Aquatic > Freshwater > Lake > Sediment | place: USA: Wyoming | collected...
GCAGTGAGTGACGTACCCCATACTTTTGTACCGGAATGAGCTGAACCAGGTCCGGTACTTGGGGTACCCCATGTCCAACCACCAGTCGCAGGGGTAGGAGTATAACCACCATTGGTCGCTTCAAAATCGCATACATAAATTTCAATCGGTAAAGTAAAATATAATGTGTCAATGTATACACCTGATGTGACACCAATTCTAAACTGAGCTATCGTTCCTGGTACGATCGAACTGTCTGCTGTTATCGTATAAGGGTCAGCCGTATTGCTTGATGTATTGGTAGGAGTGATCGTACCGAAATTACCGTTGGCATCGAGTATCTGTATACCTGGTGTTGTGGATGATAGGATAGAGGTGACATTTTCCGCATCAGCCAAACCAATGTTTCTAATCGTTGAAATTAAATTAACCGTTTCGCCGCGGTTAATAATGCCGTTATTATTACCACCGACATCATTAACAACGGTACTGACATGTTCTAAGAGGCATTGAGCAACCGGGATACTTATAGTTGATACCCAGGTTGAATCTTGCGAATCTTTCATCGTAAGAGTAAATTGTAGACTATAATTGTTAGTACAACTTGCCGCAACCGTAAAATTAAATCCGTCAGTGGTATAAGCTGAGTCATTAGCGGCAATATTACCTAAATTCTTAAATGAATCGGTTATTGTAATATGGATATCGGTAGTCCTAAGCCAAACTCGAACATTATTAGCTGTGCTCGAACCAAAATTCTTAAGCCACACTCTCATTTCAATTGCTTCACCCGGATTAACAACTCCATTATTATTTCCTCCCGGAGTGGGATCAAAAATCTGGTGTCGCATATACATCACATATGGACCACCGGAAGCCAATGCCATCAAACCACCAAGATGCGGTGCTAAGTTATGACCTGTAACTGTAATATAAACACTGTCCGGACTTACTGTTGTTAACTGTAATGATACTTGACCGCTAACATTAGTATATGCAACCGCACGTCTTGATGTATCATTCTTAACCATTGCACATACCAGCGCATTACGAACTGGCGAACCGCTTCGGGTAACTGTTACTGGAATAGTATATGTGCCAAGTGGAATTACCGCAGGATAGGTAACTGTGATTGCACCTGGATAATCCCAATAGACATCAATCGCACCGTCACCCATCATATTATACATTTCGAAATATCGTCGCGTCGTCGGAGTATTACCCATCTGTTGGAAGAAACGAATCTTTGCCTTGTTGAACATGCCCATCGCCCACACGTAATTTGAATCATAAGCGTAATCGAAGACTCTTCTTTGGAATGTGTCGTCTTCCGTCCAATAAGAAGTAACTGACGATGCGTAATTCGCAATCGCACCACGATAACCGCTTCTAATCCATGCTTCGGAGAAACATTCCTGAGAATAGGCAAAATTACCGGAAAGACAACAATAAGAACCAACCAATGGAACTTTGTCCGCGTTAGTCAATGCATGGACATTAGTGGTTGTATAGCTAATACCGGGATCCGCCCAACCAGTTTCACCGCCGTGACCAGAGAAAGTCACCCATGCGCGACCTTCATTTATTCTCGTTGTTGCAATACCAGCCGCTCCAGTTGTATAATATGTAAAAATTGAATCAGCGATTACTCCATAACTTCTTACTTTTGCCATACAATAACGATGTGTGCCTTCCGCAACACCGTGCATACTACCATCGGCGGAAGCAATGAACAATGCTTTCTTAGCCCAGGCCGTGCCACTCATCCATTGGTTCTTTTCATATTTGATTGTTTTTAAAACTAAACTATCAAGCTGTGCAGCATTTGCGACTGAAGCACGAGAGACATCAATATCCGGCAAATAATCTGGTGTTGTCATCATCGAGTAGTTTAAATCGGTGTTTGGATTTCCCGCGCCGGTACCTACAAAATAACCAATCCTATCAACATCGCCGACTAATAAGACAAAGGTTGGTCGGATTGGCCAGGTATTATATGCCTGAGTTATATAATTTCTGATTGCGGTGCTACCACTGCCACCTGCTTGTGAAACGGTTCGGACAAATACTTCAAAACCTTTGCGAATTCGCCACTCGACTAACGGCATAATATTGCTCTGCCACTCATCCGGCACAATGATTAAGTAACCGATTGGTAAATCGGGTGGTGGTGTCAAAACAAAAGCGTCATAATTCTTAACTAAATTGGAGAGCATCATCTCATACGGTATCGAATAGAAATCTCGATGCATAATTTCCGTTCTTGCCATATTCGAACCGGTTAGGTTCATTTCAATTGTCATATCTGAAGCGTACTCGACTAAGTTCTGTTTCGGATTATACCAAACCGGGTAGATTTCCAGTAAGGCAACCCGATGTCCGCGAATTTCACCGATCATCTCAATGCGCGCACGGACTTTCTGCAAATATTCGTCTTTCTGATAGACTGCTTGATTTATTGTCCAATCCGGTGTTGGCCCAGATTTTGGAATGGGTGGTTGCAGCGGAAGAACCGGCTTGACCAAATTAACATATTCTGAATTTAAGACCGCGACATTAACCTCGACAGAAGCGTCGAAGGGAATTTCGACCAGTTCCCGAATAACCGGCAGTTGAGGTTCGCCGACTTCCGCGGAGCGGTCCGCGCCATCAAAATATAATTGGGTGAAGTTACCGCCTTCGGCTGCTTCGTTTTTTACTTGTAGTTGTGGTAATGATACGGATAAGGTAATTTTACCAGGGTTTGAATTTGTAACGACGACACCGCTATGAGCGAGCGCTATTGTTAGAGGTATAATTAAAGATAATAATAGAAGTTTTTTCATACACTTCCTCCATCATTTAAATAATTACATTGTTCATTATATTAGTTCCATATAAATTATAACACATTTAAATAGCAAGTCAATGAACTACTCTATGGAAAAGTAATATTGCTAAAATACGAAAAAATTATTTATATCTGATCTAACCCCTCAAGTTTATAACCGTACCAATAACCATTACCAAGCATCTCTTTTGCATCGGCGTCTAGTGCAATCCAGAGCATGCCATTACAATTTGATAACGAGAAACCATATCCAGCTCTCGGTAAAATTACTTTATTGATATAAGTGCCTTCAAGATCGTAGATTAAAACCTCACGGTCGATACTTCCCCAGACGAAAAGGTATTTATCAGAAGTAGCAGTCGAACAATTTAAACGGTCTTCCGTGCTATACTGACCAAGATTATAGGTGTCTATTTCATCACCAGTAGCAAGGTCGAAAGTTTTCACTATTCCATCTTCACCTAATTCATAAATTGTGTTATTTTCTGATAAAAATCCAACCGAACTTTCTTCATTGGTAAATACTTCACTTAATTCGGTATCGTACGTTTCGTCATCGAGATTGATCATAGTTAAATCCGTACCATATATCTTTATGTACATTTCGTAGTCGTCAGGGTTATAAAATATCGTCCGTCCATCAAGTGACAAATCGTAACTTGTGATAAATTTACGTTTTGTATCGTATTTATTGATGACACTATAATCAGTATTCTCACCATTTATCGTAAAATAATTGTCACCATCAAATGTAATTGACATGTTATGATAATAAACTTTATCGGTTATTTTAATTTTCTCGATTGCTTTTATTTGCATTTCTCCCGTTGGTCTTGGTTTACCGCAAGTTGCTCGCATCACGAGTAAACCAATTAGCATTTATAAAGTGATTTTTAAGATACTTTTCACAGATTCCTCTGTTATTTCATAAATTTTTACTACTTTATCAATATAAAATAACTTTGTTAAGATCAAATTTGTATCATTATTGACTTCCAATATGATATTAAATATAATACACAACTATGAATTTTGCTGTAATTCTTGCGGCTGGAAAGGGTAAACGTTTTGGCAAGGAAAAACAATTTGTTTTAATCAAAAATAAACCGGTTATTTATTACTCAATACTCAAGTTTAATAAATCACCGATTGTTCAAAAAATAATTATTGTTGTGAGCAAGGATAGAGTGCAATATTTAAAAAATATGATAAAGAAATATAACTTATCAAAAGTATCGTCTGTTATCGTTGGGGGTATCGCGAGACAAGATTCGATGCGAAACGCGCTGGAATTGTTACCTGAAAAAGGATATGTTGTAATTCACGATGCGGCAAGACCTTTGTTTTCCGAGACTCTGATTCGACAAGGATTTAATTTCGCTGAAAAATTTCAAACGTGTATTCCGGTCATTCCGATTCAGGATACAATTAAAAAAGTCAAAAACAGTATAGTTATTAAGACAATTAACCGATCTGATTTATATTGCATCCAAACACCACAATTCTATGAAATTAGATTACTAAAAAAAGCTTACAATAAGGCATGCCAAGTAAATTATTATGCGACGGACGATGCCAATTTAGTTGAGCAAGTTGGATTCAAAGTTCATACTATTCCTGGACAAAAACAAAACATAAAAATTACTGATACGGAAGACTTAGAGCTTATAAAGGCACTGATATGAAAAAAGTCGCAATCTTTGGTTCAACTGGATCGGTCGGGCGGGCGACGATAGAGGTAATCAGACATCTTAAATCCGAATTTATGATTTCAGCAATAGCTGCGGGAACAAATTACCAACGATTAGTAAAACAAGTAATTGAAACTAAGCCAAAATTTGTTATTACAAGCGATGAAAAAACTAAGGAAAAGCTTTATAAATTGTTAACCAAAGTAAATGCAGGTAAGATAACAATACTTACTGGTGAACAAGGTCTCAGTCAAGTCGCAATTGACGATGAAATAGATATTCTTGTTATGGCTATGTCAGGTACCAAGGGGATAATCCCGTTAATTAAGGCAATTGAGGAAAAGAAACGAATCGCATTATCTACAAAAGAACTTTTAGTTAGCTTTGGTTCAATAATAATGCAAAAAGCCAATCAATATGGTGCAGAAATTATTCCAATCGATTCTGAATTAGCTGGATTGCATCAATGTTTGTCGGGACGAAATCCCGATGAAGTAAAGAAATTAATTATTACTGCTTCCGGTGGTCCTTTCTTTAAAAGAAAGAACATGAGTAATATTTCCATCTCGGAAGCATTAAAACACCCAGTTTGGAAAATGGGTAAAAAAATTACAGTTGATTCGGCAACGCTTGCCAACAAAGGGTTAGAGGTTATTGAAACGTCCAGATTATTTTCAATACCCCCTGAAAAAATTGAAGTATTAATTCATCCTCAAAGTATTATTCACGCGTTAGTTGAATTTAATGATAACTCTACACTAGCTCAATTATCATTGCCGGATATGCGACTTTGTATTCAATATGCTTTGACTTTTCCTAAGCGTGTTAAGTCTTTAGTTCAAAGTCTCGACTTATCAGAACAGAAAAAGTTAGAGTTTTATTCACCCCACCAGAATCGATTTCCTGCATTAAAATTAGCTTATCAAGCATTAAAAACAGATGGAACGGCACCTTGTATATTCAATGCGGCAAATGAAGTTGCTGTAGGTTATTTTTTAGCCGGAAAGATAGGTTTTAATATGATACCAAAAATTATTGATAGAACATTAAAGGCATTACCAATAATTAATAATCCAACTTTGTTAGATTTATTAAAATATGAAGAGCGAGCATTAAAATACGCGGAAAGGATAATATGATTTCACCAATTCTTTTAGTTGCCGTTGTCATTGGTTCATTAATTATAATTCATGAATTCGGGCACTTAATAATTGCGAAAATTGCTGGGTTACCCGTAGAAACCTTCTCAGTTGGTTTTGGTCCGGTTTTAATAAAGAAAAGATTTGGTACAACTGACTATCAACTATCATTAATTCCATTAGGAGGTTTTATCAAATTAGCCGGTGATGATGTTACATCCGACAGTGGTTTTAATGCTGCCCCTTTAGGTAAAAAAGTAGGAGTTATTATAGCAGGTCCACTATCAAACCTGATATTTGGTATTATTCTAACCACGATTCTTTTTTCTGCGTTTGGTGTCACAACTCCTGAACCAAGAATTATCCCTGATTCGACTGCGATTACAGCAGGTTTTGAAAGTGGTGATTACATAGTAAAAATTAATAATGATACTATTAAAAACTGGTCAGATATAGAGACTCAGCTAGAAAATTATTCCTACCAAGAAACTCGATTTTTAATTAAGCGTAATAATGAAACAAGGATAATTACTTATAAAATAATACCGGATTCATTCCCATTCGCACCTTTTATCTCACCGGTAATTGATCGAGTCAAAAATGGAAGTCCAGCTGAAAAAATTGGATTGAAAAAAGGTGATGTAATTATACAACTCGACACGACGTTAATTAAAGAATGGTATAATTTTGTTGAAATTATTCAAATGTCACAACATAAACCTATTTACATACGTTGGCAACATAATAATCAATTTTTTGAAGATAGTATTACACCTCAATTAGTTCCCGATGAACTTACTCAGAAAAAAGTCGGTGTCATTGGAATCTGGGTAAAAATTCCTGAAAAACCAATGCCGATATTCAAATCAATTGCGACTGCTACAAATCGCTCGGTCTACGTTGCGGCACAGACTTTCGTTATTCTTTATAAAGTCATTGTGGGCAAGATTCCTAAGTCCGCCATTGGCGGACCAGTGATGGTTGCGAAGTATACGTATGAAGGTGCTCAATGGGGAGTCAAATATCTTTTGGGATTATGGGCTTTGTTATCAATTAACCTTTGTGTAATTAATATAATACCGATACCAATTTTAGATGGCGGTAGGGTTCTGCTTTATATTATTGAGAGTATTAAAAGGAAAAAATTATCCAAGAAAGAATGGGAGATTTCTTTTTGGATTGGTTATGGATTAATTGGGCTTTTACTGATTTTTGCTCTGACAAATGATATTACCAGATTAATCAAGAGATAAAACTCTTTTTTAGTTCATCACACTCGCAGAGTTATATTCATGATTTAAAAATTTATTAATTATATTAGCGTGCTTAACTTACTAACTCAACTCGTTTTACTTCGGGAACCGCATCTTTAAGTGTTTTTTCGACACCCAAACTCATCGTCATTTGAGAAAACGGGCAGGTTACACACGCACCACGAAGCTTGACCTTTACAATACCAGCATTAGTGATTTCAACCAAGTCAATACTACCACCATCTGCTTGTAGCCCGGGTCGGATTGTGTTTTCAATAATATTCTTGATTTTTTGTTTAATTTCATCGTTCATTTTTTTCTCCTATTCAATCTAAATTCTTATTTCATTTATTAGACCTTCAGTTAACGGTACAGCCTCAATAATTATATCATTAAATTTTATTTTTACAAGATTATTACCACCTTTGTCACTATATCGAGCACATAAACCAGCAGCGATTGAAATGATATTTGGGTCGTTTTGGTAATGACGTACTAAAACAATAGGACCTTTATTTTCTACAGGTTGTAATATCAAATCCGATTTTTCGGATAAGCCCACTAATCTATTATTTTCGCTTTCATCTCTCCCGACGATAATTTTTGACTTATCATCTAACAATCTAAAATGACGGCCGATTTTAAGCAGTTCAAGATCATTTAATGAAGCTTCGTTATGTTCCAATGCATCTTTTAATCTTTTACTAAAATTCGGTTCAGTTAAAAGGCATCCCCCGGCGGGTTGATGAAAATCTGTTATAGTATACTTTTTTGCTAATTCAAGTTGCGGTTTACGGGAACGTCCACTGATTTTACCAAGCTTATTACGGTCTATTAGGCCTTGTATCTCTGGAATAGTCGGTTCTAATAGTTGTGCTGAAAGCGGTCGTAGTAATAATCCTTTTAGTCCTGCTTCGCGCTCAATATTATTCAGTGCCTGTTTATTTTGTGACATTGGTCTTTCATTCAATACTTCACCGGTAAAAATAAAATCAGCATTTAGTTCTTCCATGAGATTCTTTGCCTGCTTAAGCATAAATGCATGACAGTCAATACACGGATTAAAATTCTTACCATATCCATATTTTGGCTTTTTTATCATATTTATATAATCAGTGTCTAAATTGATTATCTTTAGCTCAATTCCGAGTTTATCCGTCAACGATTTTGAATATTTAGAATTATCGAAAAAAGGTGAGGTAAAACATACCCCAATAACTTCAATTCCCTGTTCCGAAATCATTTTTGTTGCCAATATACTATCCAAACCACCTGATATAAGACCAATTGCCTTTACCATTTTAATATTATACAATCGCTTCTTGTCACTTCAAGTCAATCTTAAAAAAGAAAAAGGGCATCCTAAAAGGATACCCTCTGTGATTAGTTATTTAATAAATTACACGACGCCCTGGTCGAGCATTGAATCAGCAACTTTAATGAAACCGGCGATATTTGCGCCCTTGACATAGTTAATAAAGTTACCTTCTTTACCGTGTTCAACGCACTGCTCGTGGATTGCTTTCATAATACCTTGTAGTCTATTATCGACTTCTTCGCGAGTCCAGCTCAAATGTAAACTGTTTTGGCTCATTTCGAGTCCGCTGACAGAAACGCCACCAGCATTAGCGGCTTTGCCAAGTCCGTACATGATATTAGCATTTAAATAGACATCTATCGCTTCGGGTGTACTCGGCATATTAGCGCCTTCAGATACACAGATGCAGCCGTTCTTGACTAATTCTTTGGCATCATTACCGTCAATTTCATTCTGGGTTGCGGATGGGAATGCAACATCGCACTTAATACCCCATGGACGCTTGCCGGGTAAGAATTTGCATCCGTATTTATCGGCATATTCCTTAATTCTGCCGCGTTTGACATTTTTCAATTCCTTCACAAAGGCGAGTTTTTCATGATTAATACCTGCTGGGTCATAGATTGTGCCGTCCGAATCGGATAAGGTAACGCACTTACAACCCAAATCAAGACATTTTTCAACTGTGTATTGTGCAACATTACCCGAACCAGAAACTGTTGCAACCTTATCCGCTAATAATTGTTTACGGGTTTTCATCATTTCAGCTGCAAAATAAACTGCACCATAGCCAGTTGCTTCGGGTCGAATCAAGCTACCACCCCATTTCGGGGCTTTGCCTGTTAAGACACCAGTAAACTCATTACGGAGCTTCTTATATTGACCGAACAAGAATCCGATTTCACGACCACCAACACCGATATCACCAGCTGGGACATCAGTATTAGCACCGATATGACGGAACAGTTCGTTCATGAACGCTTGACAAAAATGCATTACTTCATTGTCGGATTTACCTTTTGGGTCAAAATCCGAACCACCTTTACCACCGCCCATCGGAAGGGTAGTTAAACTGTTCTTAAAAACCTGCTCAAATGCTAAGAATTTAAGAATACTAAGATTAACTGAAGGATGAAAACGTAAACCACCTTTATACGGTCCAATTGCGCTGTTCATCTCAATCCGGTAACCTTTATTTACTTGCACTTCACTTTTATCATTAACCCATGGAACGCGAAACAAAATTACTCGTTCTGGTTCAACAATCCGTTCCAGGATTTTTGCTTTTTGATATTTAGGGTTTTTTTCAACTACTGGCATAATGGAATTAATAACTTCGAATACTGCTTGATGAAATTCCGGTTGGCCAGGATCTTTTGCCTTTACATAATCCATAAAGGCTTGTACTTTATCTGACATACTAAGTACTCCTTTCTTCTTTATATTTATTATCTTTTGTTTTATCTCTACTGTTCAAATTCAATTACATTACAGGTCAATGTTCTTTCAATGCCTTCGATTGATTGAATCTTATTAATTACAAGATTACCGATACTATTGAAATCCGAGCCCTGAACAATAGTTATCATATCATAAGGTCCGGATATGGCATTAACCTGAACAACACCAGGAATTTTAGAAAGTTTTTGGTAAACTTTCTTACCCATACCATGAGAAACTGTGATTAAAATAAAAGCTGTTGCTATCATATTTTTCTCCTAATACTTAGTCGTGAGTAGTGAGTATTGACGATTGGAGTCGACACTCGCTACCCGTTACTCGATTCTCGCTATTATTAATTTTCACCATATTCCTGTCTTAAGATATTCATCACAAGCTCTGGCGGCGATTCGACCCGCACCCATTGCTAAAATTACAGTTGCTGCACCAGTTACAATATCACCACCGGCAAACACACCTTTTTTAGTGGTTTTACCAGTCTTTTCATCCGCAATTATATTGCCATGCTTGGCAATTTGTAAATCAGGCGTAGTTTGTGGAATTAGTGGATTTGGACTTTGGCCGATTGCGACCACTACTGTATCAACTGATATTCTAAATTCTGAATTGGGTAGTGTAATTGGTCGTCTCCTACCTGATGCATCGGGTTCGCCAAGTTCCATTCTTAAACATTCCATCTCTTTCACCCATCCGTTTTCATCACCATAGTATTTAACCGGTAAGGTTAAAAATTCGAAATGGATACCTTCTTCTTCGGCATGATGTATCTCTTCAATTCTTGCCGGCATTTCTGTCTTACTCCTGCGGTATATAATCATCGATTTTTCAGCACCCAAACGAAATGCAGTCCGTGCTGAATCCATCGCAACATTACCACCTCCAATTGTCGCGACTCTTTTTCCGCGCACAATCGGTGTATCGTATTCTGGAAAGAGATATGCTTTCATTAGATTAGAGCGCACAAGATATTCATTTGCTGAATAGATTCCAGAAAAATTTTCACCAGGTAAATTCATAAACCATGGTAGACCAGCACCAGTGCCGATAAATACTGCGTCATGCTCTTGTAACAATTCATCGACCGTTTGAGTATTTCCGACGACAAAGCTGGTAACTAATTTAACACCTAACTTCTCAATATATTCAACTTCCCTTTGCACAATCGCCTTGGGTAAACGGAATTCAGGAATTCCATAGACCAAAACACCACCTGCTTTATGTAATGCTTCGAATAATGTCACTTCATGTCCCAGTTGAACCAAATCACCGGCAAACACAAGCCCGGCTGGTCCTGAACCGACCACGGCAACTTTTTTACCGGTTGCCGGATGTTTTTCTGGGATATCGACAATACCTGACGCGGCTTCCCAGTCGGCAGCAAATCTCTCTAATCTCCCGATTCCCACTGATTCCATCTTTTTCACTAAAACACATTCTTTTTCACACTGGTCTTCTTGGGGACAGACTCGTCCGCAAATTGCCGGTAATACATTCTTTTTCTTTAATATCTTAATTGCATTTTTGAAATCTTTTTCCGCAATCTTGCTAATAAAACCTGGTATATCAATTTCAACCGGACAACCAGCTATACAGGTCGGTTTTTTACATTTTAAACACCTTTGTGCTTCTAGGACCGCATCTCCTTCTGAATATCCATAAGGAACTTCTTTAAAATTCTTGATTCTTTCCTGCGGAGTCTGTTCCCGCATCGCTGTCTTTTTAGGATTAATTTTTGCCATAAATTAGTTACCCTTGCATCCGCAACCGCAAGATTGTTTGTTAAATAAATCGACTGATTCTTTCTCTTCTTTAAGATATGTTCTAAGCCGTTTGGTGAGCAAATCAAAGTCAACTTTATGCCCATCAAATTCTGGTCCGTCAACACAAGCGAACTTGGTTTCACCGCCAACATCAACCCGACAAACACCGCACATGCCGGTCGCATCGAGCATAATCGGGTTAAGGCTGACAATCGTTTTAATATTATAAGGTCGAGTTGTGTCGCAAACCGCTTTCATCATTATTACTGGTCCTACGGCAAAGATACAGTCAATTTTTACACCTTCATCAATTAATCGTTTGAGTTCTGATGTAACTAAACCTTTTTTACCATAAGTTCCATCATCTGTAGTAATATAGAGTTCATCCGAGACTGATTTCATCTCTTGTTCCATTATTAACAGGTTTTTACTCCGTGCACCAACAATTGAGACAACCTTATTACCCTTTTCTTTCAATGCTCGGGCAACTGGGTAGATTTCTGGTGTCCCAACCCCACCGCCAATACAAGCTACTGTACCATATTTTTCTATCTCAGACGGTTTTCCCAAAGGACCGATAAGATCAATAATACTGTCATTTTGATTCAGTGTTCCCAAAAGTTTGGTAGATTTTCCGACTTCCTGCACGACAATCACAAGAATTCCTTTATCTTTTTTCGTATCCGCAATGGTTAACGGAATTCTTTCACCAGTTTCATTTATTCTTAATACAACAAATTGACCCGGTTTCGCTTTCCGAGCTATTAGTGGTGCATCAAACTCAAAAAGCTTTATCCCTGGCGCTAATTCTTTTTTAGTGAGGATTGTAAACATAAGATTGTAAGTATACTAAAATTTGACTATTTGTCAACTTCACAAATAACGTTAATGGTTCCCCCGCCAATAACCGTATCGTTATCATAGAAAACCACTGCCTGACCAGGCGTGATTGCCCATTGACCTTGTTTAAACTCTACCGCTACCCCATTTTTAATTGGTTTGATGTCCGCTAGACCTGGTTTATGCATGTACCTAATTTTTGCATAAGCTTGAATCGGTTCGGTCAATTCTTTAATACCAATAAAATTTAAATCACGGGCAATAAAATTCTTTTGATAAACTTTTTTTTCGTTTCCCACGGTGATATTATTATGTTCGGTATCGATTTTTATAACATATAAAGGTTCACTCGATGCAATCTTAATTCGTCTCCTCTGCCCTATTGTGTAATAGATAATTCCAGGGTGTTTGCCAATCACTTTTCCATTAGTATCCAGTATACGACCAGGTAATGATTTATCGGGATAGGTTGCTTTTAGGAATTTGACATAATCGTCATCCGGAATGAAACAAATCTCTTGACTATCCGGCTTTTCGGCAACGATTAAGTCCAACTTCTTGGCAATCGCACGAACCTCAGTTTTCTTCATCATACCTAATGGAAATAAAGTCTTGGATAACTGTTCTTGGGTCATCGTGTATAAAACATAGGACTGGTCTTTCTTCTCATCAATACCTTTTTTGAGTAACCATCGATTTTTATTCACATCATATTCGACCTTGACATAATGACCAGTCGCAATTTTATCTGCTTTCAGTTCTTTTGCTTTATTTAAGAGAAAATCGAATTTGATGAATTGGTTACAGCGGATACATGGATTAGGAGTTCTGCCTTTGGGATATTCATGACAGAAATCCTGAATCACTTTTTCCTTAAAAATATCACGCGTATCAACCGTATAAAACGGGATATTTAGTTTCGCACAGACTCTTTGTGCATCACTAACTGCTTTATAACCACAACAACTTCTAAGACTGTCTGGAACATCCCAAATATGCATTGTCATACCTACTACATCATAACCCTGCTCTTTAAGTAAAGCAGCCGCGACCGATGAATCAACACCACCACTCATCGCAATCACTACTCTTTCTTTCATTAAAGAATAGTAAATAAATTATTACCAAACGTCAATTATTCTTATTGATTAAAATGATTAAACAACTGGTAATGATGATACCATTAGTTTTAAGATCTTGTTGTAGTTGTGAGTTTTGACCATTGACTTCTGATTTCTTATTTAGTGTTCGTCATATCCCTTGCGCGACCTCTATATTACGTTCTTGTCAACGTGGTTGACAATCTGTCAGATAGATTGTTGGGTTACCTAATCGGCAATATAGTAAACTAACCAATAAGCTAAGCCCTGGGGCTAGGGCCCCAGGGTCGCCTACTGGCTAGCCCACTATCAATGGCTAAATGGGCTGACTATCAGATCGCCCGGAACACCTATGCAGGCTATGCTTATTTCTAATGGTTCCACTTCAAGAAAATAAAAAGGTTGTATGCACACACAATCCAACCTTTGTTTATGCTGTATGATTTATTCGATTGCGAGCTTTATTTCTTTCAGTTTTGCCGCTTCACTTTTCGGCAGCGTAATACCTAGGACCCCATCTTTGTAAGATGCTTTAGTTTTCGACTTATCCACCGTCGCCGGAAGAACAATAGTTCGAGTAAATGAACCATAAGTTCTTTCACATTGATAGTAATCTTTTTCATTTACTTCTTGTTCTTTCTTAACTTCGCCTTTAATCATCAGCTCATCATCGCTAATTGAAATCGTCATATCTTTTTTGTCAACGCCTGGAACTTCCACTTTCACTACAATACGGTCTTTCGTATCTAAAAGATCCACTGCGAGTACGAATTCACAACCAGACATTGGCTTCAAAATTCTACGATGCGGTCTTGTAACGAAAATATCGTCAATTTCTTTTTTTATTTCATCAAGATCCCTAAAGGGTTGCAAAGGTATTAACCATCTTGCCATATATTTAGCCTCTCGTTTTAATCTTTCTTTTATTATCAATATATTTGACTTAACAATTTTGCTGTAGAATCAAAAAAAAGAAAGGTTTGGGGTGGATTTATTTACGACGTCTTTTTGATATCCTTCGTCTTTTTTGTGCTGGTACTTCTTCAGCGCTAAAAACATTCTGCAAAGCGTTCCAGAGATCATTATGGGTTTGGTCTGGAACTTCCTTTTGACAGCAATAATGGCAGAAAGTTATGAGTCTTGAAAAGGCATGGTGCGTTTTATTACACTCTGGACAAAAAGCGATATGTTCTTCTAACTCCTCGCGGATTTCATGAGTTACTTCATTATCGATATACTGAGATATATATATACTAAACTTTCGACAAGTTATCATTGTTGATTGCGCTCCGATCTACTTATTACACTCGCACTTCGTGTTTCTAAAAATTTAGACAACCGATTTCTTAAAAAGACTCTACCTCGATGAAGTCTGGATTTTACCGCGGCAATCGATAGTTGCAAAGCTTTCCCAGCTTCTTTATTAGATAAACCTTGTAAATCACGCAAGACAACCACCGAACGATAGTCAGAAGGCAATTCACTAATCGCATCTTGCAGTGCATTCGCCATACGCCGTCTCTGATATAAAATCTCAGGGTTATAGACATCATCGGGTATTTCTCGTTGCATATCATCTTCATCAGAAACAGGTTCATCTAGAGAAATCGTAACTTGCTCTTTACCTTTTCTTTGCTTGAGTCGTGTTAAGCATACATTAGTCGTAATACGGTAGAGCCATGTGTAAAATGACGAATCACCTTTAAACTTCTTAATAAATCGAAAGACACGTAAAAAAGTATCCTGTAAAGCATCTTTTGCTTCTTCTTCATTACTAAGCATACGATATGCAATATTATAAACTCTCTGTTCATAACGTTTGACCAATTCTTCAAATGCTTGATTATTACCTTGCTGTGCTTTCTTAACTAATTCTAGATCAGGAGGTGGTAATGCTTTTAATTGTACTGGCTTGGTTAGTTCTTTCATGCTATTCGACTTCTGTTGACTCCATTGCAGTGATTTATAATATTAACTTTATTGAACTTGTCAAGATATTTCTAATTTAACAGATGCGGGGAATCTGAAAACCTTCTAATTGTAAAACTGGACGTAAGCCACCAATTTTTGTTTTTAACCAGACACCAAGACCATGTTTTCTTTTTATCACTTCACCAATAATTGCACATTTTTTTCCTAACGGATGTTTTTTCATAATTTTTATAATCCGGTTTGAATCCTTGGAGTCGGCAATGATAGCTACCTTCCCTTCATTTGCCATGTATAATGGGTCAAAGCCTAAAATATCACTCATCCCTTTTACCGGTTTTTGAATAGGAATCTTATCTTCGTCAATAACAATACCTAAATTAGCTGCGTCCGCTATTTCATTTAAGGTTGTTGCTAACCCACCCCGAGTCGGGTCCCGCATCATCTTTATTCGACATTTTTCTTTTGCTAATATTTCAATTAAACAGTACAAAGGTGCACAATCGCTTTTAATATTAGCTTTAAAGTCGAATTGACTGCGCGCTAAAATGACTGATGCTTCATGGTCACCGACATTACCATTGATTAAAACCGAATCACCTTCTTGAATATTACTCGCACCTAAAGTGGGATTCTGAAAATTAGGAAGTATTTTGCCTATGCCACAAGTAGTAATTATTATCTCTTCGGCATCAGTTCTTTTTTCGATGACCTTCGTATCACCAGTAACAATCGGCACATTAACTGATTTAGCGGTATTAGCAATTGATGCGCAGAGTTTATCTAAAGTCTTTAGACTTATCCCCTCTTGAATTACAAACGAGACTGCAACATAAATTGGCTTGGCACCTTTAACCGCCAAATCATTAACCGTTCCGCAAATCGATAACTTGCCAATATCACCGCCAGGAAAGAAGAGCGGTTGGACTACATATGAATCGATTGTAAAACAATAATCCGGTTTTGACTTTAGTAGATTAAGCTCAGCAGAATCTTCAAATTTTCTTAAAATCGGATTATTAAAATATTCCAAGAACAATTCACTTATTAAACGGTGCATCTTGCGACCACCTGAGCCATAATCAAGTGTGATACTATCGTCTAATTTTGACTTTTGACTTTTGACTTTTGACTTATCTTTCATATTTATAAAATGCGGCACAAGCTCCTTCTGTCGAGATCATGCAGGGTCCGATAGGGTTAGATGGAGAGCATGTCTTGGCAAATAATTTACATTGCGGAGGTATTATTAGTCCTAATAAAATATCACCACATCGGCAAGCGGTCGGCTTCGACTTAGGGGTTTTTACATTAAAGTGATTTCGAACGTCAAAATTTTTATATTTACCCGAAAATTTTAGTCCTGAGTTTTTAATAGTACCAAGACCACGCCATTCTGCATCGGTAATTTTAAACACGTCATTCATTATTTTTTGGGCTTGTAAATTACCTTGTTTATCAACACTTCTTTTATATTGAATTGCAATTTCAGGAGTGTGTGTCTTTATCTGTTTCAGAATTAGTAAAATCCCTTGTAAAATATCTAACGGGTCAAAACCAGTTATAGAACATGGCTTTTGATACTCTTTTACCAAGAACTTGTAAGGTTCAGAGCCGATTATTGTTGAGACATGACCAGGTAAGATAAATCCATCGATATTTAATTTAGGTTGGCTCGCAATTACTCGTAATGCTGGTGGTATTAGCTTAAAAAGTGGCAGCACTACAAAGTTTTTTATTTTTCTCTCTTTTGCCTTAAGTACCGCACCAGCGATTGTGGGTGCAGTTGTCTCAAATCCAACTCCAATTAAGACAACAAGTTTTGATTTATTCTCAACAAATTTTAGTGCGTCTAAAGGAGAATAAACAACTCTTATATCGGCACCTTGTGCTTTTTCCTTTTCTAATGTGCTTTCTGTCCCTGGTACTCGCATCAAATCTCCAAAGGTCGTAATAACCACTTTTTCAGTTTGCGCTAAGCTGATTACCCAATCAATATCTTTTTGAGCAGTAACACACACTGGACATCCTGGACCAGAAAGTAGTTTTAGTTTTTTAGGTATGCTATGGCGAACGCCTGATGCCGAGATGGCATTAGTATGAGTACCACAAACCTCCATTAAATTAATCGGTCTCGTTACTAATTTATTTATCTTATCAATTAATTTTACCGCCTCTTGCTCAACCGTTTTTATCATTTCGATTTATTCTCCGGTCCCATTAATGATAATCGGCTTCGGGCAAAATAACTTTCTGGGCTTTCTGGAAAATCGCTTATTAAATCTTCGAATACATCTTTTGCCATAATTGTGTCTTTAATCGATTCTAAATATATCAAACCAAGCTCATATCGGGCTTTAGGATAAAGTGTACTTTTTTGGAATTTTAGAGAGAATTCATTCAATGTGCCGATTGCTTGGTTAAATTCATTTTTAGCTACGAATAATTTACTCAGCAATAAATAACTATATTCAGCTAATACATCTGAATTTACAATCAATTCCCTGAAAATATTTATTCCATCATCATAATCACGAGTTTCATAATCGAAAAGTGCGTGAGCATATTTCTTAAAATTTGCCGTATCTTCTTTTACTTGTGCCAGAACTATTCCTAAGTCTAAAGCATCGTTAATAAATTCACTTTTCGGATAGATTCTGGTAAGTTCGAAAATTAATTGGGGAATCGTATCAAACTGATTTGAATAAAATAACACTCTAATCTGTCCCCATTGTAACCGATCACTTAAGCTAATATTCTTTAGTTTTCGTGCTGATTCCAGATCCCCAGTTTGGATATAGACATTTTGTAAACCAAACCAAGCTGGTTCGTAATTTACTGATTGCTTAATAACTGTCTGATAACTTTTAATCGCTTCTTTATAATTTCTCTGTTTGAACTGTGTTTCTGCTATCTGAAAGACATCTCCTTGCGCAAATATCGTAGCAATCAATAACAATTCCAAGAATAAAATATATAATCTCTTATTCAATTTCTATTCCTGAATGAGCGATTCGAAATAACTTTTAATCATCTGCTCATACTCTTTAGGGTAACCTTCTCGCATTGCTCTTAACAGTTCTTCCCTCAACTGTTTTTTAGTTTCACCCAAATCTTTATTTAAGATAATTCTGGGACGTTCTGGATAATCTTTACCAATTTCCCGTTCCCGTTTCTCAGAATATTCTTTTTGTCGAATGCTTCTTTGGGCATCTAGCAACCGGTCGATGGTTCGCTCCTGCCGTTCGATTGTCTCTCGGGTAACATTCAATTCGGACAGGTCTTTCTCAATTTGTTTCATTTCCTCCAAAGCGCCCTGCATACTACCGGTCATACCTGGCATTTCACCATATTTACCCGAATTTACTTCCTGCATTAATTGCTCTAATTGAGAACGTAACTGACTTTGCATCGACATTAAACGACCTAGCTGTGACATTTGTTCTGATGTCAAACCACCTGGCATCGGTATCGGAATACCACTCATCCCTTGTCCTAATGACATCTGGTCCGCGGTCATCTGGGATAACGCTTGTAATAGACTTTGTAACCCGCCTTTCATGCCATCCGACTTTTGTGCCATAAACGCTAAACGTAGAATCTGCAACGTTACAATATCGAGTGAGTACATCGCATCCTCTTGCAGATTTTGTGCAAACCGGACATCCGTATTACCATGCACCGCGTCTTCTAAGGCTTGAGCGGCACGTTCCATCGATGTAACCGATTTAGCAATTTCTTGTGTCCATTTTGGAGATACATAAAGCGACTGTTCTGACCATCTTGCTAAAGTTTCAGCAACCACAGTTGCTGCTTCACTTAATCGCTTTTGTCTTAACACAAATTCGCTCAAATTTTCTTTCTTCTCATTAGGTTTGATTTTCTCTTGTTCCATTGATATGCTATTCAAATCATTAGCGACTTGTAACATTTTTTCAGTAAGCATTTCGTTCTGGCTTTGTTTAAACATATCGGCTAATGCTTTGAGCTGGTCTTTCAATTGCTCTAAATCTTTTAGTAAATCAGTACCGCTCTTTTTCGATACTGACCGATTGTTCTCTCCTAAATTTTTACTCACATTACCAACCTGATTGCCAAGTTGCATCTCTTCTAATTCCTGCATGATTTTAGCAAGTTCTGCTTGCAAAAGACTATCGTCAAAGTTCTCTTGAGTTTCTTTGATTTCATTTTGTAACTCTTTAATTTCATTACCGATCTGTTCTTGCGGAGAAACCAATTTATCTAACTTCTCACCTTCCATTCGGGAATTAAGTTGAGACTGTTGTTTGAAAATCTCTTCCGCTTTGCGAGCCAAATTCATCAACTGTTCTTCTTTCTGAATATTTTTTAACAATTCTAAAGCACGTTTTAACGCTTCTTTCATCTCTTCCGAAGATAATTTGAAATTTTCAAGTGATTTAGCTATGTCTGGATTTTGCTTATCCAGTTCCTGGCGTAGTTTTTCTAAATTCTGCTTCATCGCCTCGGGCAGAATTTCATTCAGAATATCAGTGATTTTCTGAAGCTGTTCGAGTGTTTCCTTATCAAGCATCAGCCCTGAATATAAATCAGACATCGTATTATTGACTTCCTGTTGCAACGATGTGATATCCGACATCAGCTCTTCTTGTTTTGATAAGAGTTCATTAACCTTTGATTTCTCTTCCCAGTTCATTTCACGATACTCTCGTATATGTTCGGAAATTTTGTCGAGTTCTTTGGATAGTTGATTTTGGGTTTCTGCAATCGGCTCTAACCGATTCATCGTTGATTGGTTCGTTTCTGTACTTTGGTCATAAATTTCCGCAAGAGTTGGAAATCTTATTGAATAGGTCTCAGTGCGCGCCGTCTTATAACCTGCTACCGCATCATTATCATAAACTACACCGTAATAATCAATCTCTTCACCCGGTAAAATATTCAGTTTATTTAAGTCCCATAAATAGAATAAAGTGTCTTCTGCTTTATTAAAAACTGTTTTCAACCGCATACTAACCGTTTCACCGGTCATTGGTTTGGTATAGGATAAATCGAAGCGGGTCAGACCAAAATCATCAATCCCGTACATCCCAACCAGAATTTGCATATTAACCGGTACATCGATATCACGTCCTGGCAACAACATCTTGACAAACGGTGTCTCATCTTGATTCGGGGTCACATAATACCGGTTTGATTTACCCTGTCGGTGATTTTCCGCGCTGAGCACAAATTCGAATGAATCTTGTTTGGTAATCGTAAAACTTCCCTTAAACTCATTATCTTTAACTAACAAAGTATCGCTGACACTTTCTCGTGCCCGAACTGCTGAAATAAGCGGCATCGAAGCAATACCATTAAATTCAACTTTCGTGCCGGTTATCGCTCGAATATCATAACTTCGTGTTTGAGTCGGTTTTAAATTGGTATAAGTTGGATAATGATAGGTAAAGGCTAATTCGGTAATTTCAATCGGTTTATTTAACCGAACATGGTAATTCGGACTATTCATAATCGGCACTCCTAAATTGGACTTGACTGCAACCGAATAGTTAAATTCCTTGTCTGCGGTAACATTGGTCGAGTATGATAAACCATGATTGGTAAATTTCATACCTTTTGCGGATAAAGTTGTGCGTAAAGTTCTAAGCGGAGTTTGAACAGCATAGCTTAATTCAACGATACTATCTTTGTTAACAAAAATATCACCCGGTACAACTGATAGTTTTAGCGGTGCTTTGCTTGGATTAAAAGCGATATACCAGGCTAAATCAAAATGATTTTTAGAAAATATCGGAACGATTAAAAATACTATCAATAATCCGACAAAGGTAAAAAAAGATAACCTAGTCTTTCGATAATTAATAATTTTTTCTAAGTTCTGATTCTTTAATTTATTTGTTGCCTGTAAGATTGCAGCATCGATCAATTCGTTGGAATATCCTTCCAAGGTTTGCTGTTTATTCTGAAGTTTAAATTTCTCAAAAAGTTCGACAGCTGGAACTAATTTTTGTTTAATTTCAGGAAAATAGCCTTCGATTTTTTTTGAGACAGATCGAATCGATATAAAAAATTCTGATTTGTAGGAAATATATGCGACGAGCGGTAAAATAGCTATTAGAATAAGTCGGTTAATAAAAAAGCCGATAATTAATACGAGTAAGAAAAACAAGACTGATAAGAAAACCAACAAAGTGAATAATATCTGATTTAATCGGCATTTGCGCTGAAACCGTTTTAGGATATATAATAGCTTCATTTTCTTAATTATATAATCAATTTACCGATTATTCAAGTTTCTAAATTTGTCAAAGATAAATTCATTTGAGTTGTCTTCAACTGTATCAGTTTATCAAATATAACAATATCATAATTACGAACTAAATATAAAAATTTACGCACAGTTAATTAGTGCACTGACCAAATAATAAAGATTTAATTATTGTTCGATACATACCAACCACACGCTATTCTAAAGGTAATCGTAAAGGGACAAGGCATGCCTTTTTTATTGGCGTAAACTATCCCAGTAGTAGCACTACACACTGCTCTATCTCCTATTTATAAACCACTTTTAAACCATCTGCAATAAGCTTGGCGGTGTATTTAATACGATTTGGTTTTCTTAGAAATGAGGAAATTTCTAGTTGAAATGAATAATCGGGTGTACCAGCATGATATTGAATGCCGTTTTGTCTTGACCATGCTACATATCGTTCGCCAATGCCGACATGCATTGCGTAATCTGCCTTTAATTTTTCAGACAATACTTTTTGCAGTTTCTCAATATCTTCCGACCTCGCTCTGATATAACCTGTATAGTTTTCTGAATCAGGATGCTTTTCTTGATTTACCTGAGCACCTTTTAATCTTCCGTCATGGTACTTTGCACCAAAACCGATATCGATTCCTAAATTTGTACCATCATCATCCATTCCATGAATGTAAACTATAATTGCGCTGCCATCAGCGTTTTTTCTTGCTTCTTGCGAATATTCTTTTATATGCTCGTAGAATTCTTTCATGGGAGTGCGTCTTTTATTCCATTCATATTCCTTCCGACTGTCCGACCAAGGTAGATTATTAAAATCTTCGACGTAGATACTTTTATAAGCACGAGAACTCGTTGATTGAACATATGCCTCATTAATGACAACTGATGCGCTAATCAGTTGACCAATCTCTTCAGCAAGTTCTTGTGTCCTTAAATCATCTCCTCCAGCGTGAGGAGCCACTATAACGAATTTAGAATTTCCTTTTTCTTTTTTGCCGTAACTTGTTCGAGCCACTAATTATTTACCGATCATAAAATTACAAGTTTTTAAATTTGTAAATTTATTTTTAAGATACTCTTTTCCTTAACTTGTGATTTTTTTAACAAAATATTAATTATTTAGTTAAAATTGCTAAAAGATAATAATCAATCGATTACCTTAAAAAGCGTTTTATTTAGTAATGACCAACTTCTTTGTATTCGCACCGAATCGCACAAAATAAACACCATTCTTTATCCCATCAGTCGAAATTCTCAACTCTTGAACTTCTGAACTCTTCAACTCTTCACGCTTTACTATCTTTCCCGTCACATCATACATTCGTAGTATTAAACCTTGCGTATTGAGCGTGGAGCGGACAGTAAAATATGTCTTTGCCGGATTAGGGAAAATACTCATATTTTCATTATGCAATATATGATATGAATTTTCCTCTTCAACCCCTGGCGCCTGTAAATACTTAATTGTTCCATAATCATATCCTGAAGTATCGTCAGTCGATCCTGCGACATAGATATTATTTGAACTATCAAGAGCAATTTTAAAACAATAATCATGGCTTTCTTCTTCGCCATCAAACCTTGCAACCCATCTCTGCACACCGTAAGAGCTATACTTTATTGTAGCGTAGTCCTCAAGAATATCATCACTATAATAACTGTCGCCGGTAATATATACATCACCATGATTGTCAACTGCAATTGACCAGGCGCGGTCATCTCGGTCACCAGGACCGTTATATCTTCTAACCCAAATTGTGTCGCCATTGGAGTTATACTTAATCGTTGCATAATCATAATAATTGCTTATACCAGTACTTAGTCCTGTAATATACGAATTACCTTGATTATCAACCACAATCGCAACCGCAAAATCATCACCATTGCCTGGACCATTATACCGTGAAACCCATTGTTGAGTACCAGACCCACTGTACTTAATAGTAACATAGTCAGCATAAAAGCTTGAGCCGTCACTCTCACCCGTAACATAGACATTACCTGCATTATCAAGCGCAATTGCATTGCCACAATCATTCCCATTAGTTGTACCATTGTATGTTTGCATCCAGACCGAACTACCGTTTGAATTATACTTGATGGTTAGCATGTCAGAATTAGATGATGAAGTTTGAATCTGACCCGTAACATAAACATTATACGAACCGTCAACTGCAATTCCCCATGCAACATCATAAAGATTTGCACTTCCATTTTGCCGTGTAACCCACTGCTGCACAACATTCGTATTATGTTTAATCGTTGCCCTGTCCGCATCGGTGCCAGAACCTTGACTCTCGCCTGTAATGTAAACATTAGCCTGTCCATCAACCGCGATTGCATACGGAAAATCATAAGCATTACCAGGACCATTATATTTTCTGGTCCAGAGCGTTTCACCATTTGAATTATACTTGATAGCCAAATAGTCAGTTGTGGTATCAGCATTTGACACGCAACCGGCAACATAGACATTACCCTGTCCGTCAATAGCGATATAATCTCCTTCGTCGTTAAGATTAGCTGAACCGTTATAACGATTGACCCACTGCTCAACTCCATTTGTATTGTATTTCAGAGTAACGCAGTCATCATAATCGTTCGGTGCTTGACTTCGACCGGTCACATACACATTACCTTGTGCGTCAACAACCATGTCTGAACCCCAGTCATTATGGCTTCCGGTTCCGTTGTACTTTCTGACCCAGGCAGTATCGACCTGTCCATATAAAAGAACTGTTGTTACTACAAACGTTAATACGAATATTTTCATACGTACCCCTCTCTTTAGAACAAATTAATTGATATTTAAAACGTATTATCTCAATTTGTCAAGGATTATTTAAAGATATGTAGTTACTATATAGAAATGTTAAATGACAAATCAAAATTAAATAAGAATATCGCTTGTGTATTGAACATGACATTTTAATTTAGCGAATTCTGCCTTTCTCTTCTTCTAATATGATCTCTGTATTGACTTTTTAGTTATACTAAATATAATCGATTTATGAAAGTAATTAATATTGGAATGATTGGCACTGGCTATGTCGGTTTAACTACTGGTGCCTGCTTTGCCCATATTGGACATAATGTTGTTTGTGTCGATAATGACGAAGAAAAAATCCGAATCCTTTTAGATGGTAAGATTCCTTTCTATGAACCGAAATTAGACGAATTAGTCAAAGAAAATGTAAAACAAGGGCGCTTAAAATTCACCAATAAAATCTCAGAAGCAGTTAAGGCTTCTACCGTTCTATTCATCGCAGTCGGCACACCTCCAAAAGACACTGGTGAACCTGATTTGTCTTATGTTGAAAATGTTGCTAAAGAAATTGGTGAAGCGATGGATGATTATAAAATTATCGTTGAGAAATCGACTGTGCCGGTTAAAACCGGTGAATGGGTCAAAGAAACAATTACTCGCTATAATAAACGAAATATCCCATTTGATGTCGCATCTAATCCAGAATTCTTACGCGAAGGAAATGCGGTTGGAGACTTTTTAAAACCAGACCGAGTTGTCATTGGTGTTGAAAGCGAAAAAGCAAAGGGAATAATGCTCGATATCTATAAACCGATTAATGCGCCAATTTTAATCACTGATATTAAAAGCGCTGAGTTAATCAAGCATGCGTCAAATGCTTTCTTATCGACCAAGATATCTTTCATTAATGCAATTTCTATCGTATGTGAACTTTCCGGTGCATCCGTAGAAAAAGTTGCCGAAGGGATGGGACTCGATAAACGAATTGGACATCATTTCTTAGCTGCCGGGGTTGGTTATGGGGGCTTCTGTTTTCCCAAAGATTTATTAGCATTTATCCGGATTGCTGAAGAATTGGGTTACGATTATCGTCTGCTTAAAGAAGTCGAGCGTATCAATGAAGAACAGAAAGAACGATTTGTTAAAAGGATTGAAGGGCTATTGTGGAATTTACGTGAAAAACAGATTGGAGTATTAGGCTTGGCATTCAAACCGAATACTGATGATATGCGATTCGCACCATCGATCGACATTATTGGTAAACTGAAAGCGGCTGGTGCTAAAGTAAAAGCTTATGACCCGCATGCGATGAATAATGCGAAGAAAATAATCAAGGATATCGAATATTGTAATGACTCGTATGAAGTTGCAAAAGATTCCGATGCTTTAGCAATCGTGACTGAATGGGATGAATTTAAAACGCTCGACTTGGCAAGGATTAAACAACTCTTGAAATTACCGATTGTCGTCGACGGTCGTAATGTCTTCGACCCGTTCAAAATGAAAGAACTCGGATTTACTTATCGGAGCATAGGCAGACAATGAAAGTTCTGATTAGTGGTGGTGCCGGGTTTATCGGCTCGCATCTCTGTGACTATTTTATTAATCAAGGTGCTGATGTAATCTGTGTTGACAATTTTATCACTGGACAAGAACGAAATATCAAACATTATTTAGATAATCCAAAATTTAAGTTAATCCGCGCTGACATCGCTGAACCGTTTGAAGCTAGTGAGAAAGTCGATGCGGTATTACATTTTGCTTCTCCTGCTAGTCCCAAAGATTACCTAAAATATCCGATTGCGACTTTAAAAACCGGTGCGTATGGTACGCACCGTCTCTTAGAATTAGCGTTAAAGAATAATGCAAAGTTTCTTTTGGCTTCAACATCCGAAGTATACGGTGACCCGCTTGTCCACCCACAAACTGAAAGCTACTGGGGAAATGTTAATCCAGTTGGACCAAGAGCAGTGTATGACGAGTCAAAGCGCTTTTCTGAAGCATTAACTATTACTTATCACCGCGAGTTAAAACTCGATATCAAAATTGCGCGTATCTTTAATACCTATGGACCAAGAATGCGTGCCGATGATGGACGAATCGTACCAAACCTGGTATGTCAGGCGTTACGTGATGAACCTTTGACTATTTATGGTGATGGTAAACAAACACGGAGCTTCTGTTATATCTCCGATATGATTAATGGACTCACAAAACTTTTAAATTCTAATTTGACTGGACCAATTAATTTAGGAAATCCGGATGAGTTCAATATGCTCGAGTTTGCTCACTATGTATTAGAGTTAACCAAAGCAAAAGTATCATATGTCTTTGAACGATTACCAATTGATGACCCAAAACGCAGGCAACCCGATATCACCTTGGCAAAGAAACATCTCAACTGGCAACCTGAAGTAATACTCCGTGATGGTTTAAAACCAACCATTGAGTGGTTCAAATCAATAATCTAGCCATTCCCATCTTGACAATTTACTAATAATTCAATAATATAAATAATGCTTAAAGGTATAGTAATAATACCAACCTATAATGAAGCAGAAAATATCGAAAATATTATCACAGCTGCACTCAAACAATCTAATGATTTAGATATACTAATCATTGACGACAATTCACCTGACAAAACCGCTGAAATTGTCAAGAAAATGATGACGACCAATTCGCGAATTCATTTGCTCAAGCGACCTGGCAAACTAGGTTTAGGTACCGCCTACGTGGCAGGTTTTAAATACATGCTCGAACACAAATATGATTACTGTTTTGAAATGGACGCTGACTTTTCACATAATCCAGATGATCTCCCTCGCTTTATTCAGCTGTTGGATAAATATGATTTAATAATTGGTTCTCGGTATTGTGAAGGAATTTCAGTCATAAATTGGCCAATGAGACGTCTACTCTTAAGTTTCTTTGCTTGCTATTACGCCCGAAAAGTAACCGGCTGCCCAATCCGCGATCTAACCGCTGGATTTAAGTGTTATAAAAGAAATGTCTTGGAGAGTATTAAGTTAGACAAGCTAAAATCGGATGGCTATGGTTTTCAAATTGAAATCGATTTTATGATTTGGCGTAATAGATTTAAGGTGAAAGAAATACCAATAATATTTGTCGAACGAAGAGTAGGTATCTCTAAAATGTCCAAGCATATAATCTGGGAAGCGTTTTTATTAGTAATTCGGCTTCGTCTTCAAAGAATGTTTGGTTTTGTGTAATAGTCAATAAATTTCACAAGTTAAATATTTTATTTTGATTGAAGATTTGTGATTAGATTTTATGTGTCTTTTTTAACTGATTGTTGATAAATTGAGGTCTAGACACTTCTTTATTGATTAAACCTGCCACCTTGAGGGTTAATTCTTCGGTGGCTTTGATTAGTGAAGTACCTTGTTCCACGAAAAAAGGTTGTCCGATAATAATATGTTTTTTATAAAAAAAACTTTTTATTGCCTTACTAATATTCCATGAAGGATAAACTTCTTCCTTAGTCTTAATGCCTATTGGAACTATTGGCACATGTGTTTTCGCACTTAAATAAACTGGGCCAAGATGAAATCTTTTCATTGTTTTTGATCTTCGGTCTCGGTTAGGAAATATTCCGATAGGAATGCCTTGGTGAATGTAATCAAGTGCCTTAGTTAATCCTTCTTTTGTGCCCGGAAACATGCCAAGAAATTTGTGAAATGGTGCAAATAACGCAATGACTTTGCGATTTGTCAAAAATGCAATCTTTTTATTATATTTCTTAAGCCAGGGATACAACTGTAAAACTATTAACTGAGGATCATACGGACTGACATGATTCACTGCCATAATACAAGGTGGCGGTGGCAAATTCTCCAATCCCTCAACTCGACCAAGTTGTAACTTAAAAAATATTTTAACAAGAATCTCAGCACCGCTATACAGCATTTGCTATATTAGAAATTAAGATCTTTTTCAGCTACAACCGAATATTTACCAGCGGAAATGTGCGAATGCACGGTTCGCTTCAGCCATCTTGTGAGTCTCTTCCTTCTTTTTTATCGCAGCACCTTGATTCTTCGATGCATCAATCAACTCATTGGCTAAACGATCAGTCATACGATATTCTGCTCTTGCTCGCGCGGCACGAATAATCCATTTAACTGCCAATGTTTCTCGACGCTCTGGTTCCACTTCCATCGGAATTTGGTACGTTGCCCCACCAACTCGACGGGGGCGTACTTCTAAAACCGGCTTCACATTATTAACCGCTCGTTGAAAAAGAGCGAACCCATCTTCTTTTGTTTTTTTCTCGATTAACTCGATTGTACCGTATATTATTTTCTGACCGACCGTACGTTTACCGTCCCAGAATAGATTGTTGACAAATCGTCCTAACAGTGGAGATTTAAACTTTGGGTCAGAATGTATTTGTCTTTTAACACGACCTTTCTTACGTGACATTATTATCCTCCTGATGCGGCTGCAGCCGCCTTTGGTCTCTTTGCGCCATAACGTGAACGACCTTGTTTGCGATTTGCAACACCTGCAGTATCTAATACACCTCGGATTATGTGATAACGAACTCCCGGAAGGTCTCTAACACGTCCACCACGAACTAACACAATCGAATGCTCTTGGAGATTATGCCCTTCGCCAGGAATGTACACGGTTACTTCGTAACCAGATGATAACCGGGCTTTACAAACTTTCCGTAATGCGGAATTCGGTTTCTTGGGAGTTACCGTATAAACACGCGTACAGACACCGCGTTGTTGCGGATTACCCGCCAGTGCTGCAGATTTCGTAATATTTTTAATCTTCGTACGTCTTTTTTTCACTAATTGATTAATTGTTGGCATTTTTTATACTGCCTCCTGTTTTTTTTCTTTTTCTTCGCTGTGCTTTGCTAAATATTTAAAATCAGGAAATCCGGTACCGACTGGAACTAACCGACCCACGATAACATTTTCTTTGAGTCCGATTAAATTGTCCTTTTTTCCTTGTATTGCAGCCTCTGATAGAATTCTCGTAGTTTCCTGAAATGAAGCCGCAGATAAGAAACTTCCCGTTAAAAGTGAAGCTCGAGTAATACCCAAGAGAATTGGATGATAGTTAGCTGGTTTTAAGTTTTCTTGAGTTAAATGTAAATTTTCTTCGTAGACCTTTTGGCGATCAACGGCTTCGCCTTCGATAAAATTTGAATCACCCGAATCTTCGATTTTCACTTTTCGTAACATTTGACGAACGATCACAGATATATGCTTATCATTGATCTTTACTTTTTGTAGACGATATACCGCTTGAATTTGGTTAGTCAAAAATTCTTGCGCAGCCAGCCATCCTTTGACTCGCAAAATGTCATGCGGATCAACAGAGCCTTCGCTTAGTTTGTCACCGGCCATCACTTCCTGACCATTGATGACTAACAAATATTTTCCATATGGGATATCATATGGTTTAACCGTTCCACCATCTGAAATAACCCTAACTTGTCTGATACCTTTTTCTGGCTCACCAATTTCTACTACACCGTCAATATCAGAAATAACAGCCGCTTCTTTTACTATTTTCGCTTCGAATAAGTCAGCAACTTTGGGTAAACCACCTGTAATATCTTTTGTCTTACCAAACTCCTGTAGCATTTTTGCTAAAGCATCACCAGGTAAAACATTCTTATTATTCTCAACAATCAGATATGCGTTAGATGGTAATGCAAATTGCTCAACGATCTTTTCATTTTCGTCAATAATAAGTAATTTAGGATGTAACTTGCGGTCTCGGTCTTCGATAATGATTCTTTCAATACGCTCAGAACGTTCATCAATGTCTTCGGATAAAGTAATGCCGGGTTTTATTTCTTCATATTTGATGCGACCTTTTTTACTCGCTGAGATATAAATCGAATACGGATCCCATTCGAATAGCGTAGTACCTGCGACTACATTTAGGCCTTGCTCAACTCTTATGATTGCACTTTTTGGGACCGAGAATGGCAAAATACGATTCTCTCCAATTAAAGTCAGTTTACCTTGATTCAGTGCGACAGTCTCGCTATCGCTACGTTTTGATAATTTTAAGTCTTCAAACTTAATTTTCCCATCGAACTTCGCGACTGCTTTGGTTTGCTCACCAATTCTCGTCGCAATTCCACCAATGTGAAATGTTTTGAGAGTTAACTGAGTTCCTGGTTCGCCAATTGACTGCGCCGCAATGACTCCAACTGCTTCCCCTAATTCGATCAATCGCCCTGTCGCTAAATTACGACCATAGCATTTTATACACAGTCCTTCGGGCGCTTCGCAAGTTAAAACTGAACGCACCCTGACAGTTTCAATACCTGAGTTTTCAGCTTCTTCTGCTAAATTATCTGTAATCTCATCACCAGCGCGAACTATAATTTCACCAGTCAAAGGATTTCGAATGTCATCTAGCGCAATTCTTCCTGCGATTCTTTCAGAAAGCGGTTCTATTATATCTCCACCCTCACGTAAAGCAGAAACTTCTTGTCCTAAAATTGTACCACAATCTTCTATCGTAACAATAACGCCCTGTGCAACATCAACTAAACGACGTGTAAGATATCCTGCTTCCGCTGTCTTTAATGCAGTATCTGTTAGTCCTTTTCTTGCTCCATGGGTTGAAATAAAATATTCCCAAACCGAAACGCCCTCTCTAAACGAACTCTTAATAGGAGTTTCAATAACCTCTTCTCTAACCGTTCCACGTTGCGGTTTTGCCATTAGACCTCGCATACCACCAATCTGGGACGCTTGTGTTCTTGACCCGCGAGCGCCAGAATCAATTAAAATATAAATCGGATTAAAACCGTGTTGGTCTTTTGCTAATCTTGACATTAATGCATCCTCAACTTCCGCAGTTGCCAAAGTCCAAATATTAACCACAAGATTGTACTTCTCACTATCTGTTATCAGTCCACGACTGTAATTGTTGTACACTTTTTTTAGTTCGGTTTCGCTTTTCTTTAAAATCTGAGCTTTTTCCGGTGGAGTAACGACATCATCTATACCAATTGAAAGTCCTGATTGTGTTGACATAATAAAACCCATGTTTTTAATTCTATCCAACAACTCTGCCATTTCGCCTGTTCCGTACGTTCTGTAGCAACGGTCTACTATGTGTACTAATTTTTCCTTATTTAAAGTTTCATTCACAAAACGTAATCCATCTGGTAAAATTTCATTTAATAGTACTCTTCCAACGGTAGTATGATAATTTTCCTTCTTATGACGAAATTGAATATGGGTATGAAGATTGATTGCGCCCAGTTCAAATGCAGTGTTTACTTCCCTAAAATCGTCGTAAGATTTAGTTGTTTTGGGTTTATCAGGATAAGATTTTGTCATATAATAAATACCTGCAACAATATCCTGCGATGGGGCAATTAAAGGTCGACCGTGTGCCGGTGATAAAACATTATTAGTAGACAATAACAAAATTGCTGATTCTAAAATTGCTTCGGGAGTTAAAGGAATATGAACGGACATCGTATCACCGTCGAAATCTGCATTGAACGGTGGACACACCATCGGATGAATTCCGATCGCTCGATACTCAGATAAAATTGGAAAAAATGCTTGTACTGAAACACGATGCAATGTCGGCGCACGGTTTAACAATATCGGGTGCTCTTTTGTTACTTCTTCTAAGACTTCCCAGACTTCTGGTGTTTCTTTCTTGTAAAGTAACTTCGCACTTTTTTCACCTTCAGAAATATTTTTTTCTTCCAGCTTTCTTATTATCATGGGTTTAAATAATTCGAGCGCCATTTCTTTGGGTAAGCTACATTGAGATAATTTTATATTTGGATCAACAACAATCACTGAGCGACCGGAATAATCTACGCGCTTTCCTAATAAGTTATGCCTAAATCGTCCTTGTTTTCCCCTTAAGATTTCACATAATGATTTCAATGGTCGATTACCTTTACCACGTATAGGTCTTGTTCTCTTCTCATTATTAAATAAAGCATCAATTGCATCTTGGAGCATTCGTTTTTCATTTTTTAAAATGATTTCTGGAGTTTTAATGCTTAATAAATGTTTCAATCGATTATTACGAACAATGACTCTTTTATATAAATCATTTAAATCGGATGTAACATATCTTCCACCATCTAACGGCACCAATGGTCGTAAATCGGGAGGGATTACTGGTAACACATCTAAAATCATCCACTCCGGTTTAGAACCAGAAATTCTAAAAGCTTCTATGACACGTAAACGTCTTAATAAAGCAAAACGCCGTGAAATTTCAAGTTTAATTTTTGTTCTTAGTTCAGCAGCAAGATCATCTAAATCAAGTCGACTTAAAAGATATTTTAAAGCACCCGCACCTGTATCAGCAACAAATCCTTCATGTCGATTCTTGACATTAAGATAATCTTCGTCTGAAATCAATTCCATGTTTTTATATGATGTGTTCCCTTTTTCCAATACTATGTAAACTTCATAGTTTGTTATACTTTCAATTTCGTTAGAAGATAAACCCAACGTTAGAGCAATTTTTGATGGTGGAACTTGATAAAAAATTGTATGAGCAACTGGAATTGCCAGTTCAACATGCCCCATACGTTCGCGTCGCACTGCCGAAGTGGTAACTTCGACTCCACATCGGTCACAAACGATACCTCTATATCTAATCTTTTTATACTTGCCACAATTGCATTCGTAATCGTTTACCGGTCCGAAAATACGTTCACAAAAAAGCCCATCTCGTTCCGGTTTCTGAGTTCGGTAATTTATCGTTTCTGCTTTTGTTACTTCACCACTTGACCAGCTACGAATTATTTCCGGTGATGCAATTTTTAATCTTAAAACATCAAAATCGAGAAAATCCTTTTCCATCATTTTCGCTCCTTTTCTGGCACCAACTCCAGACCTAAGCCCGCAAGTTCCTTGACTAATACTGAAAATGATGCTGGTACCTTAGAAGGTGGGGGATTTTCTCCACGAATTAAAGCATTATAAAGCGCACTTCGTCCTTCAACATCATCTGATTTTATTGTGAGCATTTCTTGTAATGTGTAAGCTGCTCCATATGCTTCCAATGCCCATACTTCCATCTCACCGAATCTCTGCCCACCAAATTGAGCTTTACCACCTAATGGTTGTTGAGTAATTAACGAATAATGACCTGTTGACCGTGCGTGAATTTTATCATCGACCATATGGATAAGTTTCATCATATAAATGTAGCCAACAACGACTTTTTTATCAAATGGCAAGCCAGTCTTACCATTACAGACTTTTACTTTACCATCTTCTGGCAAACCAGCTTTTCTGAGTTCCGCTTTTATATCATCAACAGTAGCGCCTTCAAAAACCGGGCATATAGCTTGATATCCTAATATCTTTGCTGCCCACCCTAAATGAACTTCCAAAACCTGCCCGATATTCATACGAGAAGGAACACCTAATGGATTTAAGATAATATCAACGGGTGTCCCATCTTCAAGATATGGCATGTCTTCTCTTGGTAACACTTTACTAACAACACCTTTATTGCCATGACGACCCGCCATTTTATCACCAACTGAAAGTCGTCGTTTCTGAGCTATAAAAATTGTCACTGATTTAAGAACGCCATGGGGTAATTCATCGCCACGAGCAACTTTTTCTATGTTTGCTTTCATTTCTTTATCAATCATCTTTATTGTCTTTTCATATTCTTCCAATACTAATGTAATTTCATCAACTTTCTTTTCCTGATTGATAATCTTAGTTAAATTTTTAATTTTGGATGGTGGGCATGTAGTAAGAAATCCTTCAGTTATCTCTTCTCCTGCTTTTAAGACCGATCTACCTTTATTATCTTGAATGCTTACTTTTGTTTTTTCGCCCAGAATAATGCGCGAGAGTCTTTCATTTAATTGTTCTTCAATAAACTTCTCGTGTAGTTCATAATCGAGATTAATTTTATCGATGCGCTCTGCTTCCATTCTTCTTGTCAATAAATCACTCGCGTGGCGCGATAAAATTCGACGTTCGATTACAACACCCGAAACTCCTGGTTCTACTCTTAATGATGTATCCCGAACATTCGCTGCTTTTTCACCGAAGATTGCTCGCAACAGTCTTTCTTCTGGTGTAAATTCAGTCTCGCCTTTAGGAGTAATCCGCCCAACTAAAATATCACCCGGTCCGACCTTTGCACCCACTCGGACAATACCAAATTCATCTAAAGACAATAACTCATCTTCCGAAACACCAGGAATATCCGCCGTTATCTCTTCTGGACCCAATTTGGTATCACGGTCTTGCAACTCAAATTCAAGTATTTGAATTGAAGTGAACTGGTCACCTTTTATTAAATCCTCGGATACAATTATCGCATCTTCATAGTTATAGCCATACCAAGGCAAGTATGCAACTAAAACATTACGCCCCAAAGCCAGTTGCCCATTATCGGTTGCTGGTCCATCCGCTATTAAATCACCCTTTCTGATTTTAGTTTTAAGCTTAACCATTGGTTTTTGCGATAAGCATGTATACTGATTAGATTTTAAAAATTTTTTCAATTTGTATTCTTTTAGACCTTTTTCTGTACTTAAGACTATATGTGAAGCATCAACCTTGATAACGGTGCCAGGCTCAGAAGCAGTAATAACGGTATTGGAAGCAACTGCAAATTTCCCTTCCACTCCTGTCGCAACCAATGGCTTTTCTGGAATCAATAATGGCGCCGCCTGACGTTGCATATTAGCACCCATTAATGCTCGATCTGCGTCGTCATGTTCTAAGAATGGAATCATAATTGTGGTCGGAGCAAATAGTTGTTTGGGTGTAATATCCATATAATCAACTTTATCTGGGCTAACTGTAATCACATCTCCCTTTTTACGACAGACGATTTCCTTGATAGAGAAGCTCCTGTCATTATTTAGATGGGTATTTGCCTGTGCTATGCATTGTTCTTCTTCCTCTTCTGGATTTAAATATTCAATCTTTTTAGTTACGATCCCATCTTTTACTTTCCAGTAAGGAGTGGTAATAAACCCGAACTGGTCAATGTTTGCAAAAGTTGCAGCGGTGGCGATTAATCCGATATTTGGACCTTCCGGAGTTTCTATCGGACACAATCTTCCGTAGTGAGAGTAATGGACATCGCGCACTTCAAATCCAGCAGTTTCTTTTGTTAGCCCGCCAGGTCCAAGCGCTGAGATACGCCGTTTATGAGTCAATTCAGTCAAAGGATTAATTTGTTCCATAAACTGCGAAAGTTGATTCTGAGTGAAGAATTTGGTAACTGCGTTTGCAACGATACGACTGTTTACCAAATCATTAGGAGTTGCTTTTGCCAAATCGAGATACGTTACTCTTTCCCGGATATTTTGGACTAACTGCAAAAGCGAATTTCTAAATTGGTTTTCTAAGAGCTCACCAACCCGTCTTACTCGACGATTGGCAAGATGGTCAATATCATCTGGAGGAAGTCGTTTTTCTTTAAAATCCATTAGTTTTCGAATAATCGTCACAAAATCTTCCATCTCTAAATAAGTAACTGTAAGATCAACTGCTCGTCCGAGTCGTCGCGAAAGTTTGTAACGTCCAACTTTGCCTAAATCAAAACGTTTTGGATCAAACAGCATTCCAGCTATGATACTTTTTGCAATTTCAGTTGAATGAGGGACGATATTACGAAGACGAATGTAAATCTTTTTTACTGCTTCTTCTTCAGTCATTCGTTTGTCAACATGAAATGTCTTAGTAACAATTGATATGCCTGGTTCGTTCGGATCAATTGATAAAGCTTTTTTGATGTTTTTCGATTTTAGAAAATCTAATAATTCTTCATTGACCATTTCGCCGGTTTCAGCATACACTACTTCATTTTCACCATAAATTGTTTTTGCAATAACCTGCCCAATTTCTAATGTACGTTCCTCGACCGTGAATAATAATCTGTATGCCTCTTCTAATGAATAGCCTAACGCTTGGAAAAATGTGCCAAGTCCGATGCGACGTCGACGGTCTAATATGACAGAAAGTACGTTATTTTTATCTATGACTAACTCAGCCCAGGCTCCTCGATACGGTATCAATAATGAAGAATATTCCTCGCCATCACGAGAAAAATATAGTCCTGGTGAACGATGCAACTGACTTATTACAACCCGTTCAATTCCGTTTATAATGAAAGTTCCACCATCTGTCATATAAGGCATCTCACACAGAAAGACCTCTTCTTCAATGATATCTTTCACCTTACCTTTATCTGCCTCTTTTTTAATTAGCCTTAGATATATTTTCAAAGGTATCGTATATGATACCGTTTTTTCCATCGCTTCGTCCGGAGAATATCTTGGTGTACCTAATTCATATCTGACATATTCAAGCTGAAAATTTTTCCTAGTATCTTCAATATTTAAGTTTTCTTTAAACAATGCTTCCAGTCCTTCATTTCTTCGCTGTTCAGGTGACACATCGGCCTGTAAAAGGCAACGGTAAGATTCCAACTGTATTGCAAGTAAATCAGGAATCTCCAACGTTGATGGGACTTTAGAAAAATCTTTTATTTCCATTCTATTAATCTCTCTTTGGTTTATACCTACGGTTTAGCGCATCAGAACCTGTAAATCTATGCCTCTTTACCCCAGATATTTTTTTATAATAGTGTATCATAATAAATTAAATTACTGCAAAACCCTGTGAAAATATATAATGTTGGTCAGTCGGTAATTCAATTCTTTTACTTAAGTTCTACCTTTGCGCCTACCTCTTCTAATTTTGCTTTAATTTTGTCGGCTTCTTCCTTGGTGGCACTTTCTTTAATTATCGACGGCGTCTTATCAATTACATCTTTTGCTTCCTTTAAGCCGAGATTAGTCAAAGTGCGAAGTTCCTTTAAAACTTGGATTTTCTTATCACCAACTGAAACTAATGTGACGATAAATTCACTTTTTGCTTCCTCTGCCGGAGCCGCAGCACCTGGTGTACCAGCTGCTGTCGCTGCCGCAGCAGGTGCAAATGCAGCTGCTGTGATACCAAATTTTTCCTTTAGTGCTGCAACTAAATCGGCCAATTCAGTTACCGTTAAAGAGCCGATCGTTTCAATTATTGTGTCAACGTTCTTTTTAGTATCTGTCATTTTTGTCCTCCTGACAAAATGTATTATTTTTTATTTTTTCAATTTTGTATCTACAATTCAAAAATATATCAACTATTTTGGCTTGAAGTACTATCACCGTGCGATTCCTTCGAGCGATTTTCTTTAAGTTCCTCTAAACCCGAGATTAGTTGTCTTAACAAAGCTTCTAAGACAAAAACCAGTTCCGCTACTGGTTGATTTAAACAACCTACTAATTCTACTAACAATTCCGATTTTGACGGAAGTGAAGCTAAATAGTCAAATTGGTTTGCCAAATAGACAGATTTTTCTAAATAGGCACCTTTGATTTTTAGCTGAGTATTCTTTTTCGAAAATTCCTTGATTGCTTTTGCTGATGCGAGTGGGTCATCGTAAGATAATATGAGGGCAGTAGGGCCAGTCAAAAAAATTTCCACTCCGGTAATTCCTGATTCATTAAGTGCTTTCTTAGTCAATCGATTCTTAACCACCTTAACCTTCACATTTATGCCATGTAACTTCTGTCGGAGTCCGGTAATTTCCGTTGCTTTAATACGGCTTAAATCGGCAAAATATATCGCCTTCGCTGGCTCAACTATTTTCTTTATATTGTCAATTTTCAAAACTTTCTCATTTGCAACCATACTATGCTTCCTTCCGTGCTAGTTCAGAAATTTCTTTTATATCTAATCTGTACCCAGGTCCCATCGTTGATGATAAGGTCACTGTACGTAAGTATTGCCCTTTAACTGATGCAGGTTTCATCTTTTGTAATTCAAAAATGACTGCAAGAATATTCTTTTCTAATTTGTCTGGCTCGAATGTTGTTTTACCAACAATCGTATGAACATTCCCGGTTTTATCGGTTTTAAATTGAATTCTACCTGCTTTTAAACTTTTCACGGTTGGCGCAATATCAAAAGTAACAGTACCAGTCTTAGGTGAAGGCATAAGACCTTTCGTACCTAAAATCTTACCTAACTTTCCAACTTCTGACATCACATCCGGTGTCGCGACTACAATATCAAAATCGAGCCATCCTTCTTTAATTTTGTTAATATATTCGTCAAATCCAACATAATCCGCGCCTGCATCTTTTGCCTCTTTATCTTTTTCACCGCGCGTAAGGACTAAAATTCTCACTGCTTTACCACTGCCAAAAGGCAAAGAGACACTCCCTCTTAACATCTGGTCTTGTTTCTTAGGGTCGATTCCAAGATTAACCGCTAGCTCAACCGTTTCATTAAATTTGGCATTAGCGGTTTCTTTAACTTTCTTCACCGCTTCGGTAATAGTAAAGTCTGATTTATCTTGGATTTTTTGCTCAAATGCTCGGTAACGTTTGCTTCGAGTATTCATTATTCCTCCACTGTAAGTCCCATTGCTACAGCAGTTCCTTCGACAATTTTCATTGCTGCTTCGATGGTATGAGCATTCAAATCCGGCATCTTCTTGTGGGCAATTTCTTTTATTGCTTGTTTAGTAATTTTACCAACTTTGGTTCGGTTCGGTTCACCAGAACCCTTTGCTAAACTAGCTGATTGTTTAAGCAAAATAGATACTGGTGGATTCTTTACAATGAAAGTAAAAGTACGGTCAGAATATACCGTAAGCACCGCTGGAATTGTCATACCTGGCGGTTGATTTTTTGTAATCGCATTAAATTGCTTACAAAACTCCATGATATTAACACCGTGTTGTCCTAATGCTGGACCAACTGGTGGAGCCGGTGTCGCTTGACCAGCTGGAGCTTGTAATCGAACTACTGCTAATACTTTTTTCGCCATTATTACTCCTAATAAACAAATTTCGAATTTTCGAGTATCATATTGCTTGAACCTCAAAAAAGTCTAAATCAATTGGTGTTGGGCGTCCGAAAATCGTTACGATAACTTTTACGCGTCTTCGGTCCGGATAAATTTCTTCCACGGTTCCAGAAAATCCGATAAAAGGTCCAGTGGTAACTTTTATTGGTTCACCCTTGTTAAACGGTATGTCAGGCTTCAGCTTTTTGCTGCCGGATTCAATCTGGTCTAATATCGTTTTAACTTCATCTTCATCTAATGGCGTAGGCTGCATTTTAGTTCCTAAGAGATGTGTTACACCAGGAATCGAATTAACCAATTTAAAACTATCTTCGACTGGTTCCATCTCTACAATGATATAACCAGGGTATAATCTACGTTCCAATTCATCCGGCGCATTTTTGCCTTTCCTAAATTTTGTTATATGCTCAGTTGGTACAATAATATTATAGTTACCTTCGCTATTTTTACCAAAAAAATGACCTAAATTCAGCCGTTCAATCGTTTTTTCCAAAATATCTTTCACCTTTTTCTCCTGTTTGGTATAGGTGTGTACCACGTAAAATTTCATCGTAAAACTAGATGTAGTATTCTTGAGAATATTAAATCGCAAATCAAAATAAAAATTGCGACAATCATCGATAGAATTATTACAACTACGGTGGTCTTGAATAAATCACTCGGTTTTGCCCAACTGACTCGTTTCATTTCCGAGATAACATTTTTAATATAATCTTTTATCTTTTTAAATATACTCACTTTTAATCCAGGCCTGGAGGGATTTGAACCCCCAACCCCCTGATTTGGAGTCAGGTGCTCTAGCCGTTAGAGCTACAGGCCTATTTCACTTCTTTATGTAATGTATGTTTGCGACAAGTTGGGCAATACTTGCTTAGTTCTAAGCGTTCTTGACTCGTCTTGTTCTTTGTTGTCGTATAATTTCGATTTTTACAATCTTTGCACGCAAGCGTAATAATCGGTCTCATTATTCAATAATTTTAGTTACAACACCCGCACCGACTGTTTTACCGCCTTCACGAATTGCGAATCGGGAACCAAGTTCAAGTGCTACAGTTGTAATCAATTCAATTTCTAAATTGACATTATCACCAGGCATGACCATTTCAACACCTTGAGGTAGTTCTACCGAACCGGTCACATCGGTCGTTCTAATATAGAACTGTGGTCGATAACCTTTAAAGAATGGTGAGTGTCTGCCGCCTTCTTCCTTATTAAGCACATAGACACTTGCATTGAATTTCTTGTGGGGATGAATCGTTCCCGGAGTTGAAACAACCAT
>Ga0315291_10000857_pt1 | contig 40468 bp, 31 predicted proteins | sample YL17G12_20_MG_FD_203070 | JGI IMG/M metagenome (GOLD analysis project Ga0315291, IMG submission 203070) | Sediment microbial communities from Yellowstone Lake, YNP, Wyoming, USA - YL17G12_20 | ecosystem: Environmental > Aquatic > Freshwater > Lake > Sediment | place: USA: Wyoming | collected...
TGTTTTACCCATCCTTGAGCCTCCAGGAACTGAATTTCCCTTATAAATATCGGCTGCTATTCTACCACCCCTTTAAAGACCGTTCAATTGTTACTCGGACAGACTCCTAGAAACTTTATAATCGATGTCTTCTTCCTTAGCATTTTCCCTAACAACAAAGATGCTTTTAATGTTTTCTTCACCCTCAGTGCCCATTTTCATAATTTCTTTTTTATAGCCGTCTATGAATTTGCATAGCTCAAGTTTTTGTGCTTCTATCAAGTCAAAATCATACCGTAAAGGCTCCTTCATATTATCATAATAGATTAGTTTATCTGCTCTTTTGATTTTATTGTCCTGGAAGATTTCTACTATCCGTTCTCTATATTTTTTCTCTTTCATATTTCGTTCTTCAGGATTGTTACATTTTCCTTTAGATTGTGCTGTTTGCAGGATTATTTTCCTATATTTGTCTCTCAATTTGCAAAGGTTGCGTTTTTGTGCCTTCGTCAAACAAGAGTTATGTTCTATGTATTTTTGCGTCCTGTCATATGAGATAAGTGATTCTATTTGTGGTAACATTGATATTCCCGACAGGCCGTAGTATTTTAACATATCGTCTGACATTTTTGGTTCTTCTGACGTTGATGCCTTTTTGAACTCGTATTCTATGTCATCTTTCTCTCTCGCCTCAACTCGTTTCCCTTTCAACTTTGGTGGTAATGAATTTTCTAATATCAACCGTGCATCTATCGATTCTAAGGATAGGTCCAGAGGGTGAGACTTTTCCAAAATTTCCAGAGCTTTTAACCTAATCGAGAGAGGAAGCTTTAACATGTCACCCCGTTCCACCCACTTGATAATCTCACTATAGTTCAGGGTTACCGTTTTATATTCTTCAACATAATCATCTTCTTTTTTATGGTGTTGAGGTCTGTCTAGTTCTCCTAACATTAAACCTGCAACAAACCACCCAAACTTACCCATTAGAGAACTCCTTTCGATATTCCGGCAATAAAGTCGATATAATTATACCACTATCTTGCCCGCAATCAAGAAAAAACAGTTTTTTAATATACGGGTTTATGTGGTAAAATAGCATAAGTTTTGAGATTTCTCCACTCCGCTTGCTACGGTCGAAATGACTTTTTTACAGAGTTATCTTATTTTCAGCAGCGGAACTTCATCGCTTTTGAGCAGTAAACTTAAAATTTTGCAGCCATTTTCAGTTACGAGGACATCATCCTCTATTCTTATGCCGAACCTGCCCGGCAGATAAACTGCCGGTTCAATCGTAATCACATTGCCCTGCGCAAGAGTTGCCTTTGATTTTACAGAAACAACCGGCTGTTCGTGAACTTCCAGACCGAGGCCGTGACCCGTGCCGTGGCCAAAAACCGGCAGATTCGATGATTTGATAATATCCTTCGCGGCAGTGTCTACTTTTTTTGCTTTAACGCCGGCTTTTACCGTCCTTAACGCACGGCTTTGCGCCCCAAATACCGCTCTGTACACTTTTCTGTAAAAATCATTTATCCTGCCTATCGCAAAACATCTGGTTAAATCGCAGCAATAACCATTTAACTTTGCGCCAAAATCGATGAGAATTGTATCGACCTTTTTGAGCTTTTTAGCCGTCGGGCGATAGTGCGGCATCGCAGAATTGCTTCCAAAGGCAACTATGGTTTCAAAGGCAGGAGAGGCACCGGCCTTTTTCAATTCGAATTCCAGCATCGCAGCAACCTCAATCTCACTGGCGCCGATACGAATCTTCCGCAATACCTTAACAAGAGTTTTTTGCGCGACTGCGGCCGCTTTTCTTGTCGCTTTAATTTCAAACTCGTCCTTTATCTGCCTGACGGATTCAACAAGACCTTTTACAGATTTGAGCCGGATATGAAGTTTCCTGCGCAGAATTTTAAAAAGAGACAGTTCGATTTTGTCTTCAACTGCAACCATCTTACCGGCAGAAAGTTTTTTCAACACATCGGCAACAGCATCTATCATCGAGCCTTTTCTTTCATAAACTCTGCACGGCGGGCACTGCTTTTTCGCCGCAAGAGTGTATCTGCTGTCGGTGATAAGGTAAACATCTTTCGCCGTTAAAATCAGCCAGCTGTCACCACCCGAAAAACCGCTCAAATACGAGATATTAGCGCCGACAGTCAGTATCAGGGCATCGAAACGCTTTGGCCTGAGTATTCTTCTGACCTTTTTTATTCGATTTTTAAAAATATCATTTCTCATCTGCGTTTTTCTCTAAAGTTTATTACTTGTATATAAGCCAGGATGGTATTAGAATACTGTTTTTCAAATAATTTTCGAGATATTTTTTACAAAAATAAAATATGCTGCTTCCAATCAGGACAAATGTTCGACCGTGGCGCACACCATATACGAATTACGCATTGATTATCGTCAATGTGATTATCTTTCTTATAACCTACATCGGCGGACAGCACGTCCCTCAGCGATGGGCAAACAGCTATATGCTTACGCCGGCATACCCCTTCCTGTGGCAGTTCATAACTTATGCATTTCTGCATGGAAGTATCGGACATATCTTCGGAAATATGTACTTTCTGTATATGTTCGGAAATAACGTAAACGACCGGCTCGGACATATAGGGTATCTATGCTTCTACCTGGCCGGAGCAGTATTCAGCGCCATCGGACATATCCTTGCTGCTTCTTTATACGGTTCCGGCGTCGCAACACCCGTACTTGGCGCAAGCGGTGCCGTCGCTGCCGTTACAGGAGCATACCTCGTCCTCTATCCTCAAACACTTATAACTATCGTCTATTGGTTCTTCTTCATCGGAACAATGGAAATCCCGGCAATATACCTCATCCTGCTCAAAATGATTTTCATCGACAATATCATCGCAAGAACCGCGCCAAATGTCGCATACGACGCACACCTGGCGGGCTATGCCTTCGGAATTGGAGCCATTCTGCTGCTGCTTTCAACAAAACTCATAGCCCAGGACCAGTTCAACCTGTGGGCAATGCTGAGACGATGGAACCAAAGAAGAATTTACAGAGATGTCGTCGTCCAAAGCACAGACCCATTCGCAGGCAGAATCAGCAAAAAAATAAATGTCAAAGAAACAAAAACCGAAGCACAAAAACAGGCCGAAGAAAAAGCTTCGGCCCTGCGGCGGGAAATCCTTACACGCATAAATCAGGGCAACCTCGCTGCCGCTGCCGAGTTGTATCTGGAACTGACAAGAAACGATAGCGGCCAACTGCTGCCCAGACAGGCAATGCTCGATATAGCAAACCAGCTTATGTCTGCCGGCAGATGGACAGAGGCCGCCGAGGCTTATGAAAAGTTCCTGTCCTATTACAGCGGAACCGAACACTGCGAACAGGTGCAGCTTATGCTCGGAATTATCTACGCAAGATACCTTCCAGATAGACAGAAGGCACTCGATTATCTGAAAAAGGCCTACGGCAAACTGACCGACGCCGGCCAGAAAAAAATGTGCGGTGATGAGATACAAAGACTTGAAGAATAAAGCCCTGCAACGGATAAACCCCCGCACCTATTCGCATTTTGGCTGGGCAGGTAAAAGATGGACAGAAGCAGCTTTGCCGGCAAATCTTAAATTCACTTACTATATACAAATAGGTACGGGGGTAAAAATTAAGATTTGACAACAAAACAAGGCTTGAGATAATTAAGAAAAAACAGATTCAATTGTCTGGAAAGGACGCGATATGAAGGTAAGAAGGATTATCCCATTGGTAGTAATAATAGTTGCCGGCCTGTTTACCATCGCGCAGGCAGAGCTCAGACCCGCTGCGCTGAACCAGCCGCAACCCAAGTCACGGCCGCAACCACAGCAGCCGACAACAGAACCAAATGCCGTTAAATTTCCTTATGTCGGAGAAATCACCGGCACTGAAATTAATGTCCGCTCAGGACCGGGTATGAATTACTACAGCTGCGGCAAGATAAACGCCCCTATGAGAGTTATCGTCGTAGACCAGAAATACAGCTGGTCGAAAATCCTGCCGCCGCCGGGAAGCTTCTCATGGATATTCAGACAATATGTCCAGACCGATGCCAATAATCCCAACGTCGGCACTGTAAACGCAGACAACGTTCGCGTCTACGCCGGCTCAGATGAAATAGAACCTATGCGGTCCGACAGCGTCCAGATACTTCTTGCAACAGGACAGAAAGTGCGAATCATCGGCAGTGCGGTCGGCGATTACTGCAAAATCGCTCCGCCAGAAGGAGCAACACTGTGGACAACCAGCCAGTATATCAAATACGTCCGCAGCGCTGACGAAATAGATATAAAAATTCCACCAGCCGAGTCCGATGCAAACGCTGCAAAACCCGAAATGATTATAGAACAAATCGAGACCCAAAACCGCTGGCTGGAACAATATCACGCACTGGAAAAACAATTCGAGGATGAAAAGGCAAAGCCGCTCGAGAGCCAGGATTATTCAAAAATAAAGGCCGAACTTGCGGCGCTTGTTACAGATGCAAACAGCGGGGATGCAGGAAACTACGCAAAATATCTGCTCAAAAATATCCAGCGTTGCGAACTTGCAAAAGAATCGACAGGCTTACTCGAAAGCCAAAAGACGGAACTGCGAAACCAACTGGCGGAAATTGAAAAAAGTCGCGAGCAGAAGCGCCAGAACCTTACAGACCTCGGCAAATACGCCATTATGGGAATCTTCAGACATTCACTTATTTATGAAGGACCATCAGCAAGGCGATTCCTGATTGTCGATGACAGCAATAATCCAATCTGCTATGCAGAGCCGACGGGTGAAGCGGCAGATGCCAACCTGACGGACTACTACGAACAAAAAGTAGGCCTAATCGGCCGGATTGCCGCCGATAATCAAAGTCACCTCGCCCTGGTAAAGTTTGAAAAAATAGAAAAAATTGAAAAAGAACAGAAAAAGGAATAAAAACAGGGTATAGGGTTTAGGGGACAGGGGATAGGATAGTCAGTCGATAGTCGCTGGTATTTGGCTGCTGGTTGATAGTAGTGCGTTATGCGTAGTGCATCATGCGTTAAAATCTTCACTCTTAAATCTTCAATTCTTTCCCCCTTTCCTCTTTCTCCGTTTAAGGCTATAATTTGTCCCAATATGAAAAACAAGAAGATACAACAATGAAGAAAAGAAAATCAAATATCAAAAATAAAAATGACAAATAAAAATTCAAAATGACTGAACAAGGCGTCAGGAAACTTTTTGCAGGGATTGGAAAAGTTATAGAAAGGCTTTTGTGATGAATCCCGCACCTTCTGAATATTCAGTGTATTACGTAAATCTTTTTAAGGAGCGAAAAACATGAACTTGTATGCAGGATTAATAAATTTAAATAGAAAGAAGGTGACGGGATGAATACAAAAAGAATTGCACTGGCAGCACTGGCGGTATTTTTCTGCTGCGTTTCTTATGCACAGACTAAGCCGGAGAATAAAGAATATGAGATAGATACGGCTCCTTTTTTTGACAGCAAACACCATTGGTATGATATCTATGAGGCAGCTAATGTAATTAATCCGGAGCCGAATCAACCCCGCTACAAACCGGCACAAATAAAAGAAATTGCCGATAATATTCTTCTCTATCAAAGAGATAACGGCGGCTGGCCTAAAAATTACGATATACTGGCAATATTAACCAAAGAACAAAAAGACAGTGTTATTAAGGCAAAAAGTATCCTTCATACGACATTTGATAACAGCACAACGTATTCACAAATAGAATATTTAGCAAAAGCTTATAAGGTTACCAAAGTTAAAAAATATAAAGACGCCTGCCTGAGAGGAATAGATTATACACTTTCGGCGCAATACGCGAACGGCGGCTGGCCCCAATTTTTCCCCTTAGAATCAAAATACACCAGACACATTACGTTTAACGACAATGCTTTCACAGGTATAATGAAGATGCTTAAGGATATAACGGGAAACAGGCCGGAATACTCTTTTGTCGATTCAGAGCGCCGCCAAAAAGCCAAGGTTGCTTTTGAAAAAGGATTAGACTGCATACTCAAATGTCAAATATATGATAACGGAAGATTAACATCGTGGTGTCAGCAGCATGACGAAATCGATTTGCGCCCTGCGAAGGGAAGAGCTTATGAACTGCCAAGCATCTGCAATGACGAGGGCGCAGGCGTCGTTCTTCTTTTAATGAGCATAGACAACCCCAGTAAAGAGATTATTAATTCAGTGCAAAATGCGGTTAAATGGTTTGAGGATTCGAAAATTTTCGGAATCAGGGTCCAAGAAGTTAACGCTCCTGAGGTCAAATTTCCATTGAGGGTTTCAAAAATAGATAGAATAGTAGTCGAAGACCCGTTAGCGCCTCCGATATGGGCGCGCTTTTATGAACTTGGAACACACAGGGCGCTATTTGCCGACAGACGCGGCGAACCGCTTTATTCTTTAGCGGAAGTGGACAGGGAAAGGCGCAGCGGTTATACGTATTACACTTACAAGCCGCAGAAGGTTTTGGATAAGTACCCGGCGTGGCAGGAGAAATGGTCGCCGGAGCAGAATGTTCTGAAAAAGTGATTATAAAATACAAGTCTTTTCCTGCGCGTTTTTGACGAAAATTCGACCAAAATTCCTGGGGTCAAGTTTGTAAGTGCTTGTCGGATAAGGAGAAAGAATTTTAAAATTTTACATTTGCGCAGGTTTTTTCCTGCGCGTTTCGCCGAAACGGACAGAGTATTTACAGGCATTTAATATTTTTGTTGACTTTAGAAATCCAGTTTATATAATAAGCGTTTTTGGTGTATATCCTTTCATCTCTCAAGAGTATGCTTCCAATAAATTAAAACCGAGAGATATTATTTTTAAACGGCCTATAGACAGGCCAAGGAGCAGTAAAAGTGAGTACAGGTACAGTAAAATGGTTCGATGCAGACAAGGGATATGGTTTTATTACTCCGGATGACGGCGGCAATGACTTGTTCGTCCACCACTCGGAAGTTAAGACCACCGGCTACGCAACACTCAATGAAAACCAGAAGGTCAATTTTGAGGCTGGACAGGGCAAAAAAGGCCCATGTGCAAACAACGTAACCCCAGTCGTCTAACCAATCGACAAGACTTGCAAGAATCGAAAGGCCCGCCTGAGGCGGGCCTTTTTTTACGCATATTCTCAGCCGCAAAGACACCAAGGCACAAAAACCATAGCCACCAAGACACCAAGACACGAAGAAAAAAATATATAATTTAAAATACTTAGTGTCTTTGTCCTTAGGACTCCTAACGGAGTGCCCTCGTGGCTATATTCCCCCTTTCCTTTTTCCCCGTTTAAGGTTATAATTTGTCAAGATATGAAAAACAAGAAGATGCAACAAGTAAATCAAATATCAAAAAGCAAAAATAAAAATGATTAAGAATTATTGGCCGTCTCTATTTATTCCAAATAAAAATCTTATGAAGCCTTTAGTATATAATGATTATGAAATAGATGTTCTAATTGGAAAACTGGCAGCTTTTTTACTTCTTGCTTTCGGTTTTTTTGCGATATGGAGAGAGCTTGCCGAAGATAAGATTTCTTTTTCGATTATTTCTTTCGTACTATTGGTGCTTATTCCTGGCATATATTTGCTTTCTTTAAAGACATATAACATCAAACTTGCCAAATTGACATTCAGGGGCTGGTTCTTAGGAATTTTGCTCATATGTTTGTTATTAACTAATAAGGTTCTGAGTGACTTTTCATGGTTTGGGACGGTTATTTTGCCTTTTGCTTTTGTAACTATTTGTATGTTGGTGGGGCTAAAAGGTGTAGTTAGAATCAAAAAGCCCAATCAGCTCAAAATAGATCAAAATGTTAAAATTCCTGAATCGCACTACAACTTACGCATCTTGATAGATTCAGTAGATATTATCATAGCACTTATTTCTACATTTACGCTTATGGTGTTGATAGGCAAGTATTTTTATGATTTTGTTCTTGCCAATTGGCAATCGCTTGAGGAGCATAAAATACTATTGTTTTATATAGGAATGGCTATAGGTTATTACCCTAGCAAAATCTTGGGAGCGGCAATTTCTTGTGTTTTTACCTTTTTAGTTAACCTAATTTATAAATGTTGTGTTAAGCTACTCTCTGATGGAAATTAATACCAAAAACTAACCATTGATTATCTCAATCAGTTTTTTGTGGACTTTTTTGTTTGCTGCGAGGGTTTTTATAGACTGGCCGGTATAATTTTGCATATTGACCGGCCAAATCGGTTTGCCTTGCCAATCGGTAACAACGGCGCCTGCAGATTCAGCTAAAAACGCCCCTGCTGCTATGTCCCAGAGTTTGGGCTTTTCAATTATGGCGGCTACAAATGAACCCTTCGCAACATAGGCAAGATGCAATGCCGTCGAACCGAGACTTCTGCAACGCAAAGTCCTCAAAAGCTGCACAAGCCATTTTGGCACACCATCAGTAAACAAACTTTCAATGCCGACAGTTTCAAAAACCTCGAGGCCGCCCTGGCTCGCTTCAATCCTTCTGGTGTTATACTGGGGCGGGGCGTCGCCGGCGGCCGTGAACATCGAGTCCGTGGCAGGCTCATAAATTACGCCGAGTGCCGGACGACCTTCACTTATTACCGCTATGCTGACGGCAAAATTCAAGATTCTGTGGGCAAAATTGTTCGTGCCGTCTATAGGGTCTATCACCCACCAGATATCCTCGCCGCCGCGGGGAGGCTGTCTGAAAATACTGCCGGCACTGCCCTCTTCCGCTATAATACCGTGGTCGCTGGAATTTTGTTTGATGGTATCAACTATAATCTGCTGACAGCGCAGGTCCGTATCGGTTACAAGCTCAGAGGAGCTTTTCGGGGCAGCCTTTGTGTAGCTTATTTCCTCCATAGCGCGCTGGCCGGCAAGCCTGGCGGCAACTACGGCAACTTCGAGCAATCTGCTTAAATCCTTATGGTCAAGTGCCATTATAAAAACCCTTTTTTACCTGTATATAACGTGATAACATATACCTGATATCATAATGGCAGAACAGGAAAAGTCAAATAAGTCAAAATGGTTTATAAAATCCACGCCGGAGGACCGCGTAACTTTTCTTGCGGTTTTTGTGATAATCGCCCTTTTCTTTGTGCTTTTTTACCTTGTTAACGAGGGTTTTGTGAATTTAGGGCCGGCGGGCGGATGCGCATTCGAAAGAAATTTCGGGCTGCCCTGCCCTACCTGCGGAATGACAAGGGCAATAAGCGCTTTTATGGAGGGCAAGATAATAAAGGCTTTTTATATCCAGCCTGCGGCGGCAGCCGGCTGTATCATCCTCATCTGGACGGCGTTTTTCTCTTTACTTAGCGCTTGTTCAGGAGTAAACTTTTCTTTCCTGCCGCCGGTGAGAATGTGGCAGCTAAGGTATATACTACTTGCGACCCTGATAACCCTCGCTGCCGGCTGGGCGGTAACACTGGCACGAGCATTAACCCCGCCATAAATGGCGGGGCTAAATAAGCCCCCACCCCTGGGTGGGGGCTAAACGACCTTTAATAAAAAATGTCAGTAACCATAAAAAATATTCTAATCACGGTCAGCATCGCAGGTGCGGCAGCTTTCTGGACGGGATGTGGTATTGCAGGCGGTATTGCAGGAAATCTTGCAACTGAAACAGCATCCGAAAAGGTAACGCCGGCCGAATTCAAACTGGCCAAAACAGAAGGCAAAATTGTCATTTTCACAGAGACGCCGGCATGGATAAAAACGCCTATGGACCTGCGAGTTACACTTACAGAGGCCATAAATGCGGCACTTGTTGAAAGGGCAAAAATAAAGAAAGAACGACTGTTTCCATATACGGATGTTCTGAAAACCCGAATGAAACTATCGGATGAAAAAAAAGACGACCCGTTTGAAATCGCCTTGAAACTTAACGCACAGTATGTGCTGGCCGTTCAGATAACAGACTTTGAATTAAGCACATTCGCAGAAGAAGACCTCTTTAACGGAACGATGCTGGCAAAAAGCTGTTTGCTTGACGCCAAAGGCAACAAGATATGGCCACAGGACGCAAATGAGGGCTGGCGTGAAACTACGGTCGGCTTCGAGGATGAGAAAGGAACCGTAAGAACCGCTGTGGAAAGACTATCCGCCGCAACCGCATACTGCGTAACGAGATATTTTTACAATTGTAAAACCGAGCGATTCCGTATTGCGGAAGAACAAAAAGAACTTGATTTTTACACATGGTAAACAATCAAAGGAGAAGATGGAAATGATCAAGATTCTCATTACCGACAAGCTCGCAAAAGAAGGAATAGAACTGCTCAAATCGATGAAAGACGTTGAACCGGTTGTCAAAGTCGGCATCAGTCCAGAGGAACTTGTCTCCATCATCGGACAGCACGACGGCCTCATCATAAGAAGCGAAACAAAGGTAACAGCCAAGGTGCTTGAAAAGAGCGGGAAACTGCGAGGCATTGCACGCGCAGGCGTCGGCGTCGATAACATTGACGTGCCGGCAGCGACACGAAAGGGAATACTCGTAATGAACACGCCGGGCGGAAATACATTGAGCGCTGCAGAACACACTATGGCACTTATGCTGGCAATGTGCAGAAATGTTGTGCCGGCATGCAACAGCCTTAAAGGCGGAGCATGGGACAGAAAAAGCTATATGGGAAATCAGCTTAACAACAAGACCATAGGCATAATCGGACTGGGACGAATCGGAATGGCTGTCGCAAAAATGGCAAGCGGCTTTAATATGAAAATTCTGGGCTATGACCCGCTTGCCACGCCGCCGGACGCAGAAAAATACGGCATCGAAATGACAGAAGACCTTGAAAAAATCTTCAAACAGGCGGATTTTATCACGCTGCATGTGCCGAAGAACGAACAGACTATGAATATGATAGGCGAAGCACAGCTTAAAATGATGAAACCCACCACAAGGATAGTAAACTGCGCGCGTGGCGGAATAATAAATGAAGACGCACTCTACGATGCCCTGGAGAAAAGAATCATCGCGGGCGCCGCACTCGATGTTTTTGCAGAAGAGCCGCCAAGAAACAAAAAATTTGAAAAGCTCGCCAATTGCCTTGTTACGCCGCACCTCGGCGCCAGCACCGAAGAAGCACAGATTGAAGTCGCTGTCGAGGCTGCACAAATCCTCGTGGATGCTCTGAAAGGCGGACCTATTAAAAACGCTGTCAACGCACCAGCTATGGGAGGGGTTGCGGTGCCTATTGTAAATACCTACGCAACTCTTGCAAAACGGGTCGGAACACTTATGAGCTCAATCGCAGGCGGACAAATCAAAAAAATCGAAGTGCAGTATCGCGGCTCAATCGCAGAGCATAATGTTGCAATCGTAACCAGCTCTTTTCAAATCGGCCTGCTTCAGCCGTACTTTGAAGACCCAATCAATATGGTAAATGCTTCCTTCCTTGCAAAGGAAAGAGGAATAAGCATCGATGTAACCAAAAACACAGAACCGTTAAACGTCGCTTCCAGCTTCGGCGCAAAAGTAACCACTGCAAAGGGCGCCTGCACCATCACCGGCACGGTCTTCAGCGACAAAATAATACGAATCATCGAAATCAACGGCTTCGACGTGGAAATGACACCGGCAGATACCACTATGATTATTTTCAACGACGACAAGCCCGGAGTCATCGGAGCCGTCGGCACGGTCTTCGGCAAACATGGAATCAATATCCAGACCATGGGCGTAGGCCAAAAGGCCGCAGAAAAGAAGGCGGTGCTGGCCGTCAGCCTCGATGCCAAGCCGGATGATAATACAATAAAAGAAATATCTCAGCTTGACTTTGTTAACAAAGTTTATCTGTGCAAACTCGACTGAAAAACCAAACAAAACCCCTGAATAAATTCGGGGGCTAAATAAAAAAATATTGAATATGGCCACGGAATATGACAACAGAGAAAACACATCAGGCAAACCAGATGAGTTTTGATTTTGGCGGCGATTCGGAGTCTGAAACGAAGACCCAAAAATCCAAAAAAACCGCATCCGCCTTCGCCAAGGCTTCGTCGGACAAGCCAACGGACAAGAAGGCAAAAATTGCCATTGCAGCCACCGCTGAGTCCATGGCGGCAAAACAGCGAGATATCAGCGTAAGCGAGTTTTTCGCCAAAAACAGACACCTGCTCGGCTTCGATAACCCCAGAAAAGCTCTGCTTACGGCTGTAAAGGAAGCAGTGGATAATTCGCTCGACGCCTGCGAAGAAGCTCATATTCTGCCTGAAATCCTTGTCACCATAAAACAGATTTCCGAAAAAAAATTCACCATAACGGTCAGAGATAACGGGCCGGGAATCGTCGATAAGCAAATTCCAAATATATTTGCAAAACTCCTTTACGGCAGCAAGTTTCACAGCTTAAAAATGTCCAGAGGTCAGCAAGGCATCGGTATATCCGCTGCAGGCATGTACGGGTTGCTGACTACCGGCGAACCTGTTGGGATAATTTCGAGAACCGACAAGAGAAAAAAAGCGTCTCATTACCATGTCCAGATTGACACCAGCAAAAACAAACCTCTGGTTGTGCTCGATGAAGACTGCGATTTTGAACTGCCCACAGGAACACAGGTAACGATAACGATTGAGGGAAAATACCAGAAAGGCAAACAGTCCGTCGATGATTACCTGGCGCAAACCGCGACGGCCAATCCACATACAACAATTATTTACAACGCACCTGACGGCCAGACATATAAATACGAACGACAGACAAAAAAATTGCCCTTTATGCCAGTTGAGATTAAACCGCATCCATACGGCGTCGAACTGGGACTGCTTTACAAAATGGCACGGGAAAGCACCGCAAAGCGCCTTTCGGCATTCCTGCATCAGGATTTTTCACGTGTAAGCTCAAGACTTGCCGGTGAAATATGCAAAAAGGCAAAGCTTTCAAAAAATATGCGGCCGGTAACAATGACTTTAAAAGAAGCGGAAACTCTACATACCACCATAAACGAAACAAAAATAATGGCGCCGCCGGTCAATTGCATCGGACCTATCGGAGAGACTGAACTCGAACAGGGACTCAAGAGAGTTGTCGATGCAGAGTTTTATGCGGCCTGCACGAGAAAACCAACCGTTTACCGGGGAAATCCATTTCTTATTGAAGCGGCAATTGCATACGGATTCAAGAACGAACAGGACAACGGAAACGGCGACCCCGATAAACAGCTGCAGATGGAACTCAAACGTTTTGCAAACCGTGTGCCACTGCTCTATCAGCAGGGAGCGTGCGCGATACATAAGGCTGCTGTCGAGACAAACTGGCGAAACTACAGTCTCTCACAGTCAAAGGGAGCTTTGCCAATGGGGCCAATTATCCTGATGGTTCATATCGCTTCGGTATGGGTGCCCTTCACTTCCGAGAGCAAGGAAGCTATCGCTCATTATCCTGAAATTATAAGAGAAATTAAACTTGCCATCCAGGAATGCGGACGTAAACTCGGAATGTATCTGCGAAGACAGAGACGTATCAAACAGGAAATGGTTAAAAAAAGCTATATCGAAATATATCTGCCATACATCGGAGAGGCGCTGCAGGAAATACTCGCTCTTAAGGACGGGCAGGTTAGAACCGTAATTTCCAGACTCAAGGAAGTGCTTGAGAAGACCAGGCAAATATAAAATAGTTGATAGCTGACAGGGAATGAAACAGGATTTAATTATATCCATCAGCGGATTGCGCGGAATCGTCGGCGAAAATCTTAACGCCGCAATTGCAGCTGACTTTGCACGCGCTTTCGGGACGTTTCTTAAAAGCTCAACCGATAAAGACAAACTATCTGCGGCCATAGGCTCTGACACAAGACCGAGCGGAGATATGCTTAAATCGGCTGTAATTGCAGGATTGTCTTCAATTGGAATCGATGTTGCTGATTTGGGAATCGTTACAACTCCAACTGTCGGGATAATGCTGCGGCACCTGGAATGCGACGGCGGTATGGTTATTACCGCATCTCATAATCCTGTTGAATATAACGGCATCAAACTGCTTTTGGCTGACGGAATCGCTCCGCCTGCCGAAAAAGCTGAAAAAATAAAGGCTATCTTCATAAGCAAAAATTTCAGTTCAGCCGATTCAGTAAACTGTGGAAAAGTTACAACAAATAACAAGGGCGACGAAGTCCATATAGAAAAAGTGCTCGCCTGTGTAAACAAAAAAGAAATAGCCGGAAAAAAATTCAGGATAGTTCTCGACAGTATAAACGGAGCAGGGGCAAGGCCTGCAAAAAAACTTCTGTCAATACTGGGTTGTCAGATTACGGCAATCAATGACCAGCCTAACGGTCTGTTTGCGCATAAACCTGAACCGCTGGCCGAAAATCTGGTGCAACTATGCCAGGCAGTCAAGGAAACGGGGGTTGATATTGGTTTTGCCCAAGACCCTGACGCCGACAGATTGGCTATCGTCGATGAAAACGGCAGATATATCGGCGAAGAATACACACTTGCTCTTGCTGCAAAATATATCTTCAGTCATAAAAAAGGCACTGCTGCCGTAAATCTTTCCACATCACGTATGATTGACGATGTCGCAGCGCAAGCAGGATGCAAAGTCATTCGAACGCCTGTCGGTGAAGCGAATGTGGCAGGGGCGATGATAAAAAACAACTGCGCCATAGGCGGCGAAGGCAACGGCGGAGTCATCGACCTGCGAGTCGGACCTGTGCGAGACAGTCTGGTTGCGATGGCACTGGTCCTGCAGCTTTGTGCAGAGACAGGCAAAAAAATCAGTCAACTTGTTGATGAAATTCCGGCATACCAGATGATAAAACAGAAATTCACCGCAGACAAAAAGCAGGCAATTGAAATTATTGAACAGGCAAAACAAATATTCAGACAGGCAAAAGTCAATACCGCTGACGGATGCAGGTTTGACCTGCCCGAGGGCTGGATTCATCTGAGAATGAGCAATACAGAACCCATCGTAAGATTAATCGCAGAATTCAAAAAAGGCGTACTTGCACAACCGTATATAGACAAAATAACGGCTATAATACAAAAAACGACAGGCTGATAAAATGTCTAAACAACAAAAAAATACCGAAGCATTTAATCAAATCATAAAGGTTACATGGCTGGGAATAATCATCAACGTCATTCTCGTAATAGCTAAAATTATTACAGGTTTTTTGGTATCTTCCATGGCAATGATAGCCGACGGCTTTCATTCTCTTTCGGACCTTGTAACGGATTTTGCGATTATTCTCGGCGTCCGTATAAGCAAAAAAGAACCGGATGAAGACCATCCATACGGCCACGGCTGGGCTGAAAACTTTATAACCGTCTTTACCGCTGTTCCGCTGGCTGTAGCAGGCGGATATATGGTTCTTAAAGCAGTAACGAGCATCGCTGAACACAGAATCGCAAAAATAGGTTACCCGGTTCTCACCGTTGCCGTGATAGCAATCATTCTCAAGGAGTACTCCTTTGTCATTACAAAAAGGGTGGCTATCAGATTGTCCAGTTCAATGCTTTATGCCAATGCATGGGACCACCGCTCAGATGCATTAAGCTCGCTGGCTGTGGCTATCGGCGCCGTCGCTTCCATGTTCGGCTTCGACTACGCAGACCAGATAGCTGCTATCATCGTAGGCCTTATGATTATCTTTGTGGCAGTCAAAATACTAATCGATTCCGCAGGTCAGTTTACCGCAAGAGCCGTTGATACAAAAACAAATGAACAAATTACAAAAATTATTGCCTCACAGTCACAGATACGCAAGTGGCATAAACTTCGAACACGAACAATCGGCAGAGAACTGTTTATGGATTTGCATATACTCGTCGAACCGACACTTTCAATAACAGAGGCGCACAAAATTTCAGAAATGCTCGAAAACGAACTCCACCGGCAGATTCCCCAGCCGGTAAATATCGTCATCCACATTGAACCGGACGAAGGTTAAAAAATAATCCGCTATCAGCAGACCTTTACAGCAACAGCCGGAGCAAGAAAATACAACCAGCCTGCGACACTTTTGACATTAAGAATATCGCCCGCTGCCCTACAGTACCATCTTAACTGCGGTAAATAGTGTTCACTTTTCTGCTGTATCTGAGCAGAGCTGATGCGGTCAGTCTTAAAATCAATTATCACAATTCCATCCGGCGTTCTGACAAGCATATCAACTATGCCCTGAATGATGATTTTTTCATTCTCACAGCCCTGCAAGTCGGGATATAAATCCGCCACCGATGCTGCATAAGTAAACGGCCATTCCCTCATTACCGTATTTCTGCCGTCCTGCAGAAATCTGCCCAGTTCGCTATTGAAAAATTTCAGGATAGATGCACTATCTATTTTTTCGGCGGTTTGTTTCGTTACGCACCCTCTTTTAAGCAGGTCGGCCATCGTCCGGCTGATTTTGGCTTCATCGACGGGGGCGGTTAAATCCATATTCTGAATGACAAGATGCGTTGCACTGCCGACAACAAGACTGTCAGTTCTATCCGTAAGTTTTTCAAAAGATTCAAATAAAAAATTATAATCGGCCTCGGCAAACTGCTCCTGCGCCTGAACAAGAGAGGTAACAGACTGCTTTGCCTTTACCGCGGCAGCTTTTTTAAACGGGTACTGCCAGCTTAAATTTCTCGTGATATTTTCGAGCAGCGATTTGTCCGGCACAGGCGATTTTATTTCTTCGTATCTGCTGATTAGCGGCTTTTTCAGCAATTGCTCCTCAAGCTGCAAAATTTCACCAGACTGGTATATTTTCAAATCAAAAAGATTTTCGTCCCTGCCGTCGATTTTGACCAGCAGTTCAAAATGTGCGTTCAACTTCTTATATGGCGCAAGGGACAGCAATACCCAGTCAAGTTCGCTCTTTGCCTCTTCTATCAGCCAGTCAGGTAATTTGTCGGAATATGAAAGTGCAGAATGCGAGAGCAACCGGATGCAGTCCTTCGATTCGGCAGCACCCGACAAAATCAACTTATCCTTTGCGCGCGTCATAGCAACATATAAAATCCTCATTTCCTCGGCAAGATTCTGCTTCTTGCGCTTTTGGTTGATTACCTGCCAGGTAAGCGAAGAAAGTTTTGAGCCGCTGTCTTTATCAATTGTCTTAAGACCAACCCCTGCGTAACTATCAGTAATGCAGTCGCCGGCATCCATGTTAGTTCGAAATTGCCTGTTCATCTCTGCAAGGATTACAATCGGAAATTCCAGGCCTTTGCTTTTGTGAACGGACATTACCCGTACAGCGTTCGCAGCGGAACTATCCGGCTCGGCAGGAGCCCAGTCGCCGCCGGATTCAAGAAGTTTCTGCAGGAAATTCACAAATCTCGAAAGTGAAATTACATTAAAGCTTGAGGCAAAACCCTCAAACTGTATCGCACGCTGATGAAGCTTGAGCAGATTTGCTCTCCGCTGAGAACCGCCGATGAGAGCAGAAACAAAAGATAAGTAATCAGTCTTGGAACAAATTTGCCAGATTAAATCGGCCAACGAGCCGCGACGAGCAAAGGTACGCCAATCGTCAAGCTGCTGTAAAATATCAGAAACCTTCTTTTGCAATTTTTTATCATCAGGTTTTACTGCGGCAGATTCAAGCAATGAATAAAAATCAGTTTCGTCTTTCTGATAAGACTTTATCATCGCAAGTTCTGTATCGCTAAGGCCGAAGAGCGGGCTTCGCAAAACAGAAGCAAGAGGAATATCCTGTCGGGGGTTATCCAAAACCTGCAACAACGAAAGCATATCGTTAATTTCAGTAGTCGCGAAATAGCCGGCAGAGCTGTCGCTGACAACCGGTATATTTGCACAGCGGAGTATCTGGACATAATTGTTCGCGCGCTGCTCAAAAGCTCGTGTCAGTATTACGAAATCGGCCCAGCGGCAGGGTCTGTAACTATTACTTCTTCTGTCATAAACTTCAAATTTTTCAACTTCCACAAGCTGTTTTATCCGATGGGCAACAACAAGAGCCCTGCGGTTAATCGCGTCCGAAGAGACAAGAGGCGTCTGGCTATCCTCCTCATCGCCGTCCTGCTGCCCTTCTGAAGGGTCATCATTAACGATAACCAGTTCAACATTAGGTCTGCTTTCAGCTTTAGCTGATAAAGAATCAAAGGGCTTCAGAGCAGCATTTTCGTCATAATCTATTGCTGCGACGGAGGCGGTCATAATGCGAGCAAAAACCTCATTGACAAAATTCAAAATGCCCGGCCTTGAACGGAAATTTTCATTCAAATCAATACGGGATTTTGACTCGTCAATTTCAGTCCTGCCCAGACGCTGGACAAACAGACCGCAATCGGCGCCACGCCAGGCATAGATACTCTGCTTTACATCGCCGACGACAAAGACCTTTGCGAAACCTGCCAGGAGGTCGATTATCCTCTGCTGAACGGGATTGATGTCCTGATATTCGTCAACAAAAATATATTTGTACTTTTTCTGCAACCCAAGAGCGATATCAGATGGTTTGCCGCTGTCAACATCTCCGTTTTCAGATAACAATCTTAACATATACTGCTCAAGGTCTGCGAAATCCACACAGTTCAGCCGGTGCTTTGCCTGCTGATAAGCAAGGTCAAATCTTTTGACAAGCTCAATTAAGACCTTTGTCTGGACGGAACAGGCACCCGCAACAATACGTTCATAATCGGGATTGAGCATCGCGAGTTCGGAAAGTTTTTTAAAACCATCCTTTGCCTTATCAGCTGCTGATAAAACAAAGTCCTTCAGCTCATCATTAAGACCATCAGGTCTTCTGTTCCATCTAAACTTGTCAAAACTATTCAAATGTTCAATAAAATTCTTTAAATCATCATTTTGCAAAAGCTCAACGGCATGGTCAATCTTCGGCAAACATTGCTCTTCTATCTGCTGTTTCCAGTAGCCGGCGGTTATCTTCTCATCCAGCCTTAACGACCATAAAAACTGCTCTTTGAAAGTTTTCAGCTTATCCAGAATAATCTGCTTTTGATTCTTAACAGCTTGGGAAGAAGCGGAAATAATTGCATCATTGTAAACTGTCGCCCTGTCGAACCAGCTCTGGCGCGATACAACCGTGTCGAGGAAATTACTTATTTCAATAACGCAGTTAAGAAAATTTCTCGCGGGACTGCCGACAACCCTGCCCTGCAAAAGCTGCTGCAGGCCCTGCGCAAGAGAAGAATCCTGCCAGGCGTCTTCGATAACTTCTTCGAGAACTTCCGCCTTTATCAGCCTGCTTTCATCGGCATCCATCACCCTTACAGCAGGGTCAAGGCCGAGATGATGAAAATGCTGAACAATAACACGTTTGCAAAAAGAATGGATTGTGCTTATGTCGGCACTGTCGAGCATAAGAAGCTGTTTGCGAAGGTGGGCATCTTTCGTTTGTTTCGCAGCATCCCGCAGGCGTTCGGCTATTTTCCAGCTCATTTCACCTGCGGCAGCATCGGTAAATGTCAATACGAGAATGTCCGACACATCTGGACATAAATCCGAACTGGAAAGAATTCTTACACACCTCTGGGAAAGAACAGAGGTTTTGCCCGTGCCTGCCGAGGCGGCAACAGTAATATCGCCGCTTTGCGATTCTATTGCCTGCTTTTGACCCTTAGTCCAGTTCATTGAATTCAAAAAATTCCGTCTTTGAAATCTTTTTAACATCGGCATAATTATTTATCTGCCAATCAAACCGGCAAAGCGATTTGTAAGGACAATATGTACATGCGCTCTTTTTCATATATCTATAAGGATTCACATCAATTGCGCCGGAAAGTATCTGACTGCCGATTTTCTTGAGCTTATCCTCGGTAAAAGACAGCAGCATTGAAAAATGTTCGTCAGTTAAAAGCGAGCTTGTTCCATAGACGCTGAATTGTTTTTCTTTCTGTGTAATCCGGAAATTGTAAAACGGGCTGTAGCTTGTCTCGGTTCTGCCGTCGATAAATTTGAAAAACTCACCGTTAAAGAAGCCTCTGGATTTTCTCTGAATTTTCTGCGCTGTTTTTGCAATCTCGCTTAAATCCGCCGATTTGGAAAACATCTGAATGCGAAAATAAAAAGCACCCAAAGGAATGAGATTTTTATATCCTTCAACAGCCCGATTGCGCACGGCAAGAAGATATATCGGCAACTGCAAATCAAGGCCTGCGGCAAGCAACGAAAAGTCAATTGCGGCACCTGATGTTTTGTAATCCCAGATTAAGGCGTAGTTTTTGCCGTCCTTAGAAACTGCATCAAGTCTGTCGATTATTCCTTCTATACGAAGTTTTCTGCTGTCGCTTAGTCCAATTTCAACAGCAGGCAGAAAAGATTTATCGCCAAACCTGATTTCAGAGGCAATCTGTGCGAAACTGCCGGCAGAAGCAATCTGTGAAAGCTCTTTTACTGCATCTTTGACAACCTCTGCTGCAGAAAAAATAACGAAACTATTGTGTCTGGCTTTTTGCACAAAACTTTTCAAAAATAAATTCTCAACAAGAAGTTTTTTAACAGAGCCGTCAACAAGCTGCTCAAGCAAATCGAGTGATACCGTCGAAAAAGCAAGATTTTTGGCCTTGAGGCTGTAAAACAGCAATTCAAGAACCTTGTGAAAGAAAAGGCCGACATCGAAAGGTTTTAATTCGAAAATCCGTCTTTCCTTAAGCTTTAAGATATGCCTTGTGAAATGCTGATAAGGACAACTTGCAAAAGACCTCAGTTTTGTTGCGCTTGTAGATAAAGCCGTTGAAAAGGCCTTTTGAACGGCTTTCTCATCGAGAGCGGCAGTGTTTTTATAATCTATCGCCGATTTGACTTTGGCCGGATGAAGCTGTCGCGAAGCGGTATCGAGCAACCATTTGCACTTTGCGTCCAAATCGTCTTGCAGCGACAAATTATCCTTTCCAAGTCTTGATGCGAGCAGACAGGTCAAATCAGAAACATTATATAAATCATTAAAATCAGAACTGCCAAAATATCTTTCTTCCGCAAGGTCATTAAATAATGATTTCAACTGGCTGACAAGAAAACTGCTCTGGACTTCGGAGCCTTTCTCGTCAGTCAAAGGATATGTGATGAACAAAAAACGGCTCGGACGAGTGAAGGCGATATAAGCAAGGTATCTTCGCTCGACAAGCTGCGCCGAGCCGGTTCGAGCCAGTTCAAAACCGGCATCAGAAGCAATCCTGCGGTCATTATCATTGAAAACATTATCATAATATACAGGAACCGGAAACTGCTGCTGAGTAGCGCCGATTAAAAAAACTGCCTTTAAATCCGGATGACGACTTCTTTCAATCGAGCCGACAAGAACCTGGTCAATCGCAGGCGGGATAAGGGCTACCGTCATCCCGGAAAAAGCTGAACTGATTATCGAGGCATATTGCTTTGCGGAAAGAGAACTGTTTTTAAAAATATAAGCAAAATCGTCCATCAACTGCGTAAACTGAGCAAAGAACTGCTGGTGCAGCTGCGCCTCATCAAGGCTGCCCTCATCAAAGGCGGCTTTTGTCCAGTCCTGCAACTGTTTTCTTACATTGAGACTATCAAGAAAATTGAAAAGTTCAGTACAAAACCTCTCGGCGATTAAAACAGGGCTGCTCTGCAGGAAAGTTCTGAACCGCAACAAATGGCCGGTTGCCTTAGAACGGATTGCTTCTATTTTTTCATTATTAAAATCGCTGTCTCCTTCCGCAGCAAAATCCCAGGACTCTGTCCGCAGCCAATCGTCCGCCTCAATACCAAAGGCGAGACAATAATTTTCAAGCTCATCAACGTCGGCTCGACTCACAGGAATAAGGTCGCTTTTGAGATAATTTATCACATCATTTGTCGTAAAACGCTCTGTTGCAATCCTGAGGGCACTGGTTAGCAACTCCACCGCGGGATATTGCTGAAGGTCCCGCCTGCGATCAATGAAGAAAGGTATATCAAAATCGACAAATACAGCCTGTATGTAATGACGATAGGAATCAAGGTCGGAAGCAATAACGGCAATATCCCGCCAGCGGAAATTACGGTCTCTTACAAGAGAGCAAATCTGACGGGCAACATAATCGACCTCCGCCCTTGCCTTGGCACAAGCCGTAATTTTTATGCTGTCCTGCGACGAAACGAGGGGGGCCTTATCAAAGCTGAAAATATTCTTTTCAAGATGAATCAAGGCCTTTCCGACTGCGGCAGCGGCCTTCGCCGCGACGAGTGAATTTTCAAAACGTCTCGGCTCTGTCAAAATAACAGGGCTTTCAACGGGCAACTTTAATGATTTAATCAGAGAAAGAAGTTCGGCATAAGTTTTTTCGGTAGGATAAAAAATACCTGCAGGGTCCAGCGGAGTATTATTTTTTACCGCAGCGGGGTCAACCCCGCAGTACATTACGGCGGGGTCAAGACATAGAGCTATTTTCGACGAAGCAGAAACCTTTAGAAGTTCGGAAAGCAGAAGCAGCTCCGAAGTTGTAAAACCCGCAAAGCCATCGACCCACAACCGGCAATCCTTGAGAAACGGAGTTCGGGAAACAGAGTCTTTGGCAAGATTCAACTGACTGTCTCCATTGAAAAAGCTATCCCGCACAAAGGCAAGATATTTATCATAAATAAGTTTAATATCGGCAAGCTTGGAACAGGTCAACTGCGAAGCCTGTGAGCGATTGAGCTGTTCAACAAGTTTATCAACATCATCAGGAGCTTTGCTGTGCTGCTGAAGTTCCGCCAAAACATTCGCAATTCCGACGGCAGTGCCGCTTGCGGGGGCTGCGGAAGAAAAAACTTTAAGTTTTTCAGCGTTTTCACAGAGCAATCGATGGACTATCATATCCCGTCCCTGTCGAGTAAGAGGCCTTGCCGCCAGATTTTTGCCAAAAATCATGAAACAGAGACGCTGAAAAGAAAGAATGTGCAACCGGCTGTAACCTTTAATTCGGTTATCAGATAGTATCGCCCTTTCGGCCTGATACGTGGCCTGCTCAGGAACAAGTAAGACAAGATTGCTTTGGTCTCCATTAAGCAGAGAATCAATAATCTGCTTTATGCAAAGTGTCGTCTTGCCTGTGCCGCTTCTGCCTAATATAAATTGAACCATATTTTTTAATCACTGATTACGCTGATTTCATTGATTTTTTAGACAAGGATTAACACAGATTTCTGAACAATATCTACCATTTCCAGTGTTTAAGATTCTCAAATTTTATGTGTAAGTGTTTAATTTGTTCATCTGAAACATATTGCTTCTTATATTTTTCAGCCATTTCCCAATCATCTAAAACTCTGTCTTTCTTCCTATACTTTTTATCATAGTGTTCCAAGCTCGTAAGATAAATATCAGCGTAATTAGTAGTTTCAACATAGACACCTATCCAAGGCTCACAGGCAAAAGCTTTGCATGCTTCTTCCACCTTCACGCGATCTTTCTTCCGACTTGATAAAAGGTTTACCGACTCATTCTCCGTCCCTTTAAGTCTTGTTCTGGATTTTACGGTTATACCCAATCTTCCCGTTTTTTTATTATATGCAACTATATCAATACCGGTATGATCAACAATCGTTACTTCAAAACCAGACCTCGAAAGCCAATTGCATAAAATTGCTTCACCAAAATCACCAATGATTTTTTGATGCCGTGTACTTTTATCAATATTTGTTCTTAGTATCATTATTGCCTCCTACTCAAATAAAATATAGATTCCCGCCTTCGCGGGAATGACATTATTCGTGTTCATTCGTGGCTAACCTCTGCCTTTCGGCACTGGCAAGCCGAGTTCGGCAAGAACGGTTTTCATATCTTCCCAGACTTTCATACGATTTTCGTGCGAATAATTGCGAAGTAAATAAGCCGTATGAAACGTCGGCATAAGTTTTATGGGAGGAGAAAAATCGTCAAAATAAAAATCCTGAAACTTGCCGCGAAGCTGGCCTATGGGCTTGTTGGTTTCCAGAAGCGTCTTTGCGGCGTGTGCGCCGAGGGCAACAATAATTTTAGGATGAATTAAGTGGAGCTGTCTTTTAAGAAACGGCAGACAGCTTATAATCTCCTCAGGGCGCGGGTCGCGGTTTTCAGGCGGCCTGCACTTTATAATATTACATATATAAACATCGCTGCGTTTTAGCCCCATCGCAGCAATGACTCTGTCCAAAAGCTGACCTGCCCTGCCGACAAATGGCCGACCCTGCGCATCTTCATCCGCTCCGGGTCCTTCGCCGACAAAGACAATATCTGCATTGGGATTTCCTTCGCCGGGGACGGAGTGTGTGCGAAGATTGCCAAGCTCACATTTGCGACAGGCATCAACCTCTTTGGCTATCTGGTCAAGCTGAGCGATAATGTCATTATCATTACTTTGCGGGCCGGCAGGTTGAGCAGGTTTATCTGACTTTACCGAAAAGCCTGTAAAGAATTCCTCCAGCTCAACGTGCTGGTCAAAAACTTTTTTTAAATTCCTCTCTTTTTCCATAAGCAGGGATTGTAATAAAAATCGGCTCACAGGACAACAAAAAACCCCGCACCTATTTGTACTGTGATTTTGCATAATCAAATCGTAAAGTAATTTTTCTAACTACTCTACAATTACTGTTCTTACGCACAATACAAATAGGTGCGGGGTTGAAGTTAAGGTATTAAAATTATCAGACAACGCCCTGGTCGAGCATCGCATCAGCAACCTTGATAAAGCCAGCAATGTTCGCACCAATGATGTAATTGCCCGGTGAGCCGTACTTTTCGGCTGCCTCGTTGATGTTCTTGTAAATTGTCGTCATAATATTCTTCAATTCGGCATCAGCACGCTCGAATGTCCAGGCATAACGCTGACTGTTCTGAGCCATTTCAAGACCAGATACTGCGACACCGCCGGCATTAGCGGCCTTGCCTGGCAGAAAGGCCACCTTGTTCTCAATCAACAAATCAGCAGCATCAGGAGTGGTCGGCATATTCGCGCCTTCAGCAACACAAATGCAGCCGTTCTTAATCAGGGTCTTTGCGCCTGCTGCGTCAAGCTCATTCTGCGTAGCAGAAGGAAGAGCTATATCGCACTTTACATTCCAGATACCGCCGCAGCCTTCGGTGTATTTGGCACTTTTGTGAATTGCGACATACTCCCTGATTCTCTTTCTTTCAACTTCCTTAAGCTGCTTTATGGTATCGAGCTTTATGCCCTGCGGGTCATAAATAAAGCCGTTCGAGTCGCTCATCGCAACGACCTTGCCGCCGAGCTGCTGAACCTTTTCAACCGCGTAAATGGCCACATTGCCCGAACCACTGACGGTAACGGCCATGCCTTCAAAGCTCTTGCCTTCTTCCCTGAGCAGCTCATCAACGATATACGTAAGACCGTAACCTGTTGCTTCAGTCCTCACAAGACTGCCGCCCCAGTTGAGCCCCTTGCCGGTAAGCACGCCGGTAAACTCATTCCTGATTCGCTTGTACTGGCCAAACATAAAACCAATCTCACGGCCGCCAACACCAATGTCGCCGGCAGGGACATCCGTGTCAGGACCTACGTATTTGCAAAGCTCGGTCATAAAGCTCTGGCAGAAACGCATAACCTCGTTGTCACTCTTGCCTTTGGGGTCAAAATCACTGCCGCCTTTGCCGCCGCCCATCATAAGGCCGGTAAGAGAATTTTTGAAAACCTGCTCAAAACCCAAAAACTTGATTATGCCCAGATATACGCTGGGGTGAAAACGAATACCGCCTTTGTAAGGGCCTATGGCACTATTGAACTGGACGCGAAAACCCCTGTTGACCTGGATTTTACCATTATCATCAATCCAGGGAACCCTGAACATTATCACCCGCTCAGGCTCAACAATTCTCTCGAGAATACGAGCGTCAACATACTCAGGATTTTCGTCGAGTACCGGAGGCAAACTGTCCAATACTTCCTTCACTGCCTGATGAAACTCGTTTTCTCCGGGATTTCGCTTCAAAACAAGCTCATACACACTTTCAATAACATTTTTTGACGACATTTTAGGACCTCCATAAAAAATTTAGTTTTTTGATTGCCAAAACTATAAAATTTGTTAATAATAAATACGAAACAGCGGATGTATAATAAGCCATAGTTATAGCTAATTTTAGCCATAAAAACTGCATAAATCAAATTTTAAATCTTAATAAGTTGAATAAGTTTTACTTATAGTTTTGGAAATACTATAATAAAATACCTAAAAAAATAGAGGCAAAAATGAAACCGAATGAAAAATTAAGCACAGGTCTGCCGGGATTCGACAAGGTAATCAAACAGGTTCTGCCGGGGGATAATATTGTCTGGCAGGTAGATACCCTCGATGATTTTCAGCCTTTCGTCGAACCATACTGCAGAAACGCCATCGGCAGCGGCTGGGAGCTTGTATATTTCCGATTCGCAAAACATAAACCATTCGTTACCGCTGAGGCAGGGGCAAATGTGATTGAGCTTGACCCCGAACAGGGATTCGAAACCTTCACCACAAAAGTTCACAGCGTAATAAATCAGTTCGGAAAAGGACACTATTACCTCTTTGACTGTTTGAGCGAGCTTGCGCCGGCATGGTGCAACGACAGAATGCTGGGAAACTTCTTCACGCAGGTCTGCCCATACCTGTACTACGCACAGACTGTTACCACCTTTGTACTTTTGAGAAACTACCACTCCTACCATGCCGCAAGACCAATACTTGAAACCGCTCAGATAATATCAAATGTCTACAAGTACAAAGGCAATATCTACATACACCCAATAAAGGTTGACGGCAGACATTCGACCACTATGAATATGATACACCTCTGGAAGGGCGATGACTTTCTGCCGGTGCGAGACAGCGGAGCAATAACTGAAATCCTGTCAAACGTGAGCGGCGTCGAGCTTGACATCGCAAATGAAAGACTCGGATTCTGGGCAAGGACCTTCCACGACGCCGAACAGCTCATCAAGGATTACGAAAATAAGCTCTGCACCGATGAAGACCTTGACAAGCGATTTGGGCAGCTTGTAAAGATGGTTATATCGAGGGATGAAAGAATTCTGAAGATGGCCAGAAAATATCTCAATCTGGCCGACATTATACGCATAAGAAAAAGAATGATAGGCACAGGTCTTATAGGCGGGAAAAGCGTCGGCATGCTTTTGGCAAGAGCAATACTGGAAAAAACAGACAGCAGATTCAAACAACTCCTTGAGCCGCACGATTCGTTTTTCATCGGCTCAGACGTTTTTTACACATATCTGGTAAGAAACAAAATCTGGTGGATAAGACAAAAACAGCGAACAAGCAAGAATTTTCTCGACGGCGCAGCAGAGGGCAGACAGAGAATCCTGCAGGGTGATTTCCCGGAATATATCATAAAACAGTTCAGCGATGTGCTCGATTATTTCGGACAGAGTCCCGTCATTGTCCGCTCAAGCTCACTGCTGGAGGATAACTATGGAAATGCCTTTGCAGGCAAATATGAGAGTTTTTTCTGCACAAATCAGGGGACCAGACAGCAGAGGCTTGCAGAATTTACCGACGCGGTAAGAAAAATATACGCAAGCAGCATGAGCGAGGATGCCCTGATGTACCGCGCCAAGTGGGGATTGTTGGAAAAAGACGAACCAATGGGACTGCTTGTTCAAAGAGTTTCAGGCGCACCGCACGGAAGATACTTCTTCCCACAAACGGCAGGCGTGGCACTTTCATTCAATCCTTATGCATGGAGCGAGGACATCGACCCCAAGGCAGGAATGGTTAGACTTGTTTTCGGACTTGGCACAAGAGCCGTCGAAAGAAACGACGACGACTATGCGAGAATTATTGCATTGAATGCTCCGACAAGAAGGCCTGAAACAAATATCGAAACAGCAAGAAAATACTCCCAGCAGAAAGTTGATTGTTTAGACCTTGAGGCAAGAGAGTTTGTCTCAAAGCCATTTTCAGAGGTTGTTTCAGGCGGCGGCAACGGCAATCTGCTGCTCGAGCTTTTCGCATCGAGAGACAAAGAAATGGAAAAACGGGCTGCAAGACTGGGACAGAAGGAAATCTTCAGCTGGGCAATAACCTTTGAAAATCTGCTGACAAAGACCGACTTTGCAAAAGACATGAGAGAAATGTTGAGGATTATTGAGGATGTTTACGGTTCGCCGGTTGATATCGAATTCACTGTCAATTTCCTCAGTCAGACAGAACATAAAATAAACCTTCTGCAGTGCAGGCCGCTTGAAATGAAGGGCGAGGGGACAATTATAGACCCTACAACAGCAATAAAACCTGAAGACCTTCTAATCGGGGCATCAGGACCGGTTATCGGACAGAGCAGGCAGATAACAATCGAGCAGATTATTTACGTTGCGCCGGACGAATATCTCAAACTGAAAATCTCCGACAGATACGAACTTGCAAGACTTATCGGAAAACTGAGCCATATCGACTCGGAAACAGGAAAAACAATTATGCTGCTCGGGCCCGGCAGATGGGGGACAAGCACTCCTTCGCTGGGTGTGCCGGTTTCCTATCCGGAAATCAATACTATCAGCGTACTGGTCGAAATAGCACTGCTGAACAAAGAGATGTCGGCGGATGTCTCGCTCGGCACTCATTTCTTCAACGACCTAATCGAAAGCGACACCTTGTATCTCGGTCTGCTGCCGCACAGGCAGGGTAATAAAATCAGGACGGAGTTCTTTGAAAATTTGCCGAATATGCTATCTGAAATTTTTCCGGATGCACAACGGTGGGCAAACGCGCTCAAGGTAATCGACCCGAAAAAGGCATGCGGGGGACGAACGATTAATCTTTATGCTAATGCCATAGAACAGAAATTTATCTGCTACTGCAAATAATATGCAGATTGAAACATTACAAATCTTCTGCGATATTACCGAGATGAAAAGTTTTTCCCGTGCGGCAGAGAAAAACATGATAAGTCAGTCCGCGGTCTCTCAGCAGCTTGGACAACTCGAAAGGGCTTTCAATACGCTGTTAATCGACCGCCACAGAAAATCGTTCGGCCTGACCGCCGCAGGAGAACTGTTCTACAACTCCTGCAAGGATATAATAACAAGATTCGAGAACTTCCAGAGCAGTCTTAATTACCTGAAAAATTCGGCAAAAAGCAAAATCAGCATCGCCGCCATTTACAGCATAGGTATGCACAGCCTTCAGGAATATATAAAAAAATTTATAACCCTTCATCCCAACGTTCATCTTGATGTAGAATATTTAAACGCTGATGAAATATACAAGCGACTGCTGCTGGGCAAAATTGATGTAGGGCTTGTTGCGGTGCCGCACAACAGCCCGGATATCCAGGTCTTTGATTTCGTCGCTGAGCCGCTGGTTTTCGTGTGCAGTCCTGGCCATCAGTTTGCAAAAAAAAGCTCCATTGACATTTGTATGATGCAGTATCAGCAATTTGTCGCCTTTGCACGTAATCTTCCAACGCGAAACTGGATAGACCAGATTTTGTTACGCTATAATGTCGCTGTAAAGCCCGTGATGGAATTCGACAATGTTGAAACAATAAAAAGGGTTGTGGAAATCAACGCAGGGGTCAGTATAATGCCGCAGACAACAATACGAAACGAAGTCGCCAACGGAACATTAAAGGCGATATCCTTCTCAAATGAAAAATTCAAAAGGCCGACCGGCATAATAATAAGAAAGAACCGGGTGATGAACGATAATTTAAAAGCGTTTATCGAAATACTACGCAGTAAACTAATTAAATAGTCAATAGTCAAATGAAAATCAAAGCAGTGATATTTGACCTGGACGGGACAATAACAGCACCATATCTGGACTTCGACAAAATTCGTGCTGAAATGGGATTTTCGCCGGATGCCGGGCCGCTTCTGGAAGCGATGGAGAAAATGCCGCCAGCTGAAAGAAAAAGAGCTGAAGAAATCCTGTATAAACACGAGCAGTCGGCAATCGAACATTCAGTGCTGAATGCCGGTGCCCCAGAAACACTTAAACGGCTTCATCAGATGGGAATACATATCGGGATTATAACAAGAAATACCCGCTCAAATGCATCAGCGGTAGCTAAAAAACATAATATTGAATTTGATGCGGTAGTTGACCGCAACGACGGGCCAGCAAAGCCAGACCCTTTCGGAGTCAGGAGACTGTGCGAATTTTTCAAGGTTAAGTCACAACAGACATTAGTTGTAGGAGATTATCTGTTCGACCTGCAAAGTGCAAAGGCTGCCGGTGCAACGGCGGTTTTAATCAAAACCGGTAAAAATGCAGAGCAGTTCGCGTCCTTTGCAGATTATATAATTGACAGTCTGCCTGAAATCATTGACATAATTAACTCAAATGAAAAATAAAATCAAAATTTTATTGATTATTTACGGCCTTCTGATATGTCCGGCCTGCAGTTGTGTAAACTGCCGGGCCTTCGAATCTAATGACGGCAATCTGCCGGAGCAAAAAGAAATTATCAAAATAATAGAAAAACTAAATCAGACAGCGAACAGCCTCAAAAACCTCTCGGCTCAAATTGAATACACACACGCTCAGCCTTTATTTGAGACACGGACCGTCAGGGCCGGCAAACTCTTTTATGCCAAAGATGCCAACAACTCCTTACTGAGAATAAATTTCCTAACAATAAAACAGGATGATTCAGCCGAACAGAATTACAGAGAAGACTATGTCTTTGACGGCGCCAAACTTGTAAAAATTGACTATCAGAGCAAATCGGCAACGTCAGAGCAGCTCGCAAAAGACAACGCAATTGAGCCTTTCGAACTTGTGCAGGATTATTTTCCCATTATCGGCCTGGCAAAACCTGACGAGCTTGCCCAACAGTTTGATATAAAACTTCAACAAAAACCAGATAAACAAAATTTTACCACTCTGCTTCTAACACCAAAAGAAAATTCGAGATTTTTCAAAACATACAAGCAGGTCGAGATAAAAATAGATTCTAAAAATTTTTTGCCGTATGATTTTTCTGCGTTGACCTGTGAAGATGAGAAGATAACGATAAAATTATCTCAAATAGATATTTCTGCTGCGGTTAAAAGGGGTGTCTTTGATGTGGTCATACCTGCTGATTTTGTACAGATGCAAAAATAAAGGCGACAGAACCGTCAATCAGTCGTCTGATTCGGGGCACATCATTATATATTCGCGAACCGCATCCATGTTGGCCATTGCGACTGCTATTTTATCGTCCGCGGCGCCATAATAAAGATTTAACAAATTATTCTCCTTGTTGACTGTTGCGCCGGTTACAAAGACAACATCGCTTACATCGCCGATTCTTTCGTAATCCGCACGCGGGCCGAGAACCCATTCCGGACTTCTGCGCAGAACCTTCCACGGCTGCTCAAGGTCGAGCAGGGCCATACCAATGCGATATATCTGCCCGGCTACGGTAACCCTTACGCCATGATAGAAAATCAGCCAGCCTTCAGGAATCTCTATCGGCTGACAGGCAAGACCGATTCGTTGGCCGTCCCAGAAGGCATATCGCGTTCGCATAAGAACCCTGTGGTCTCCCCAGTGCTTCAAATCAGGAGATAAACTGAGCCAGATGTGAGCTTCGCCCTGGACTATCGGACGATGAATAAGGGCAAATCTGCCGTTAAACCTCCGAGGGAAAAGACAGGCATCCTTGTCCTCCGGAGGCAACATAGCTCCCATTCTCGCAAATGTGTGAAAATTTTTGGTTATCGCAAGTGAAACCAGCGGACCGCCTACGCTGAACGATACGTACGTAATCGCAAACTGACCCTGCTCCTCGAGCCAGACAATCCGCGGGTCTTCCAGCCCCCAGCGCTCCTCATGCGAGTCGTGGTCGGCCTCCATTGTGGGTTTGTCGTCTATCTGCCAATTCGAAAGACCATCCTTGCTCTTGCACAAAGTCAAGTGAGAAAATCCGCGCAAATCCTCCACTCGTGCGAGCAACAGCGTGCCATTGGAAAGCTTTATTGCAGCAGGATTAAAAACAGAATTAACAGGATAGGGCCAGTCCTGCGCCTGGAGTATCGGATTGCCCTCATACCTTCTGAAAAGGTCACGAGCAAGATACTCACGCTCACGAGTGATATCGGCCATTGTTCGGTCCCTCAAACGGATACATCTACAGGCGGGCGCACAGTGCGCCCGCACTTACAAAAATCAATTCGGCAAAAAAACACCATTACTAAAGCCCGATTTGACGCTACTTAAAGAAAAATTACCGGACTGAAACACTAAGTTATTTTAGGTCTTATAAAAAACGCTTAACCAAAATATAAACCAAACTATATTCCACATATCGGTTTTGTCTAAAAAGAGCATCTGAGACAACTTGTCGGATTTGACAAAATCTTATATCCTGCTATAGTCTCCCTCTTTAAATAAGGAGTCGTAAAATGCAGATTGACAGACTGGTTTTGGGCGCTTACGAAAATAATTCCTATATAGTCCGCAGAAATGAAAAAACGACAGACTGTATCATAATCGACACAGGTTTAATCGCTGAACCCCTGATAGATTTTTTAAAGAGAAAAAACCTCAACCCTCAGGCACTAATACTCACTCACGGCCACGCCGACCATATCGCAGGCGCGGCTCTGCTGCGAAAGAACTTCGACAAAATCAAGGTCTGCATTCACAAGGCAGATTCGTATATGCTTGGCGACGCTGTAAGCAATTTTTCATGTTTTGCAGGCGTGAAAATCATAAGTGCACCGGCAGATGTTCTCTTCGACAAAGAAGAACAAATCGGATATGCAGGTTTGAATTTCACCCTCCTGCACACGCCCGGCCATACGCCCGGCGGAATATGCCTCTACAACAGCGATGAAAAAACACTTTTTAGCGGCGATACGCTCTTTGCCGGCTCCATAGGCAGAACCGACCTTTCGGGATACGATGCGCAAAAGTGTTTCGAGCAGCTTGTCAACAATATCAGAAAAAAAATACTTGTTCTGCCGGATGATACAACCGTCCTGCCCGGGCACGGCGAAGAAACCACAATCAAACAGGAAAAATTACATAACCCCTATCTACACTAAAATAAACTTTTAAAGGCCTCATAGAAACTATCGCAGACTCTTGCGCCAGCGGCCAGAAGCCTCTGTTTTGACTGATGGCCGGCAGGCAGAAGAAGACTGTCAGCGCCTAACATACATGCAACTTCGTAATCATGTGTCGTATCGCCTATAAGAAGAACTTCTCTTTTGCTGACAGTAAGATTTTTCAGAAGTTTTTTGCCGGCATCAACCTTGCTGTGCGCATAATAATCATCAAGGCCTGCGATATTTTCAAAAAAAAATTTCAAGTCAAACAACTCAAGAGCCTCAATTAAAGAAGACTGCTGTGAAGCAGAAAGAACCGACTGCAAAACTCCTCTGGTTCTGAATTGTTTTATAATATCAATAACCCCCTTTCGAAGACGACATCTGCGGCGCTCTGATTCGTAAGCACGGATATACTCTCTCGCGACATCATCAAAAGGTTCTTTTTCGAAATCAAAGCCGAGTTTTATGTAATAATTGATTACGGGAAAATCAAAATATTTCTGGTATTCAGAAAGTGTGGTAGTTTTCATGCCCCGATGTTCCAGCATCCGGTTGAGTATTTCAACACACAGCCAGGCATCGTCCAGCAGTGTGCCATTCCAGTCCCAGATAATATGCTTATATTTTGTAAAATCCAGACTCATCGGGCAGACGATTTTCACAGTGCAGAAACGTTTGGCTCCGCCGGGGCGTTTGGTTCCGTGGGAGCGTTTGACTCCGCAGAAACATTCGGCTCTCCAGGGATATTCGGAGTGATTTTTACAAGTGTTTCCCAGCCTTCAAGCTGGCTGGACCAGAATGGACGAGGGTTATCAACAGAGACATTTATCGAAGCAAGCGCCAGAAAGGTCTGTCCGGCCTGCTGGGAATTTTGATTCGCTGTGAAATAATTATCAAGAACCCCGGCAATTTCAGCATCCGGCAACAGGTCTGCAGACAGCAGAAAATTCGCAACGAGCTGCTTGACAGACTCCGTCCGGCCGGAACGCAAATTGACATCAAGAAGTCTGGCTGTTATCCGGGATGTCTGATTAGGGTCAGAGCTCGACTGCAAAAGCATGCCATAATACTTTGCCGCCAGGTCATACAGACCGGTATCGGCACAATACTGGGCCATTGAGTCCCGCACAGAAAACAAAAGTTTCATGTCCTGCTCGGCTTCTGCTTTTTTTTCGGCTGTCTCAAACAGAGTCCGCGTCCTTGTCAGAAGAAACTCGTCATTTTTCGCCTTCGGCTGCCGACTAAATTTCTGCGCCCAGGCAAGCATAGCATCCACCTTGCAGTACTGAAAGATACTCATCATGGCTTCTGCAGCCTGCCTTCTTTCCTCTTCAGACTCAGCAGTTGTTACCATAGAGCCGAGCCATTCAAGGTCGTCCTGCGTGCCTATTTGACCGGCTATGGAGATAAGTTCACCGCGAATCCTGACACTTGGATGATTTGTAAAACCCTTCTGCTTGAAAAGTTCAAAGGCACCTGCCCGGTCAATTCTGACAAGACCAATTACTGCGGGCGTCGAAATCTGAATGCTGGCGTCGTCGACAGCGGCCCGGAAAATACTTTCGAAAACCTCATCTGCCGCAGTCCTGTAAAAACTATCGCTGCCGCAAAGACGAGCCATGTCCTCAAGAAGACGAGCCTTTGTCTGTTCATCAGCTGCTTTCCTGAAACAGTCGGCCATAAGCTCAAAGTAAGGTTTTACCTGTGACATTTCAAGACCGTTCTGCAAAAGAAGATTGCGAATCACTTCGGCTGCCGCAACCGGATTCGAGTCCTTAAGAAACTCCGAAGCAATTCGCAAAGTCTGAATACGAATCTCCGGATTGATTTTAACTTCGGCGCCTGGCGAGAGGGCAAAATTACAGACGTGAGCAAGAGCAACCAGAATTTCAGTTTTCACATCAGGTTTGGTTTCCGCCTTTAACTGAGCAAAAAGTGCATCGGCAGAATTTACATTCGTCAGTACACCCAGCAGTCTCGCCGTCGACAGCCTTATTACGGGGTCGGCGTCAGAAACAAGAGCAACAAGAGGTTTTTGAAGAACTTCAAGAGGTAAAGATTTACCGCTCTTTCGCCACATATTGATTTTCTCAATCGCCCACAGTTTTACCGAGCTGTGGTCAAATGCAAGATTTTCCGCGATAAACTTTGCCCGGGCACTCTCGTCCGCAGCAGCCTGATAAATGCTGTCCAACGCCAAAATATACTTCTTTTGCCATTTTGAAACCTCATCAGAAAGCTGCCGTGCCTTCTGCTCCTGGGTAAGCAGTCTTTCACGAAGGATATCGGTCCGGCTTTTGCTCTCAAGGTCCTTAAGAGCTTTTCGCCACAACTGCTTGTCCCTGCCTAACGGCAGCCATTCCTGCAATGCATCGCCGGCAGCAGAAGCAACCTCCTCATTGTCGCTATCGAGAAGCTCTATCAGCTTCGAAACAGCTTCCTTGTCCGGGCGAATCTGAAGGGCATAAATCGCATTTTTTTTCGCAGCAACAGGAATGCTGGGGTTTTCTACTATATCCTCAAGGTAACTTTTAACCTGCCTGTATGTAAAAACAAGCGATGCCTGGGCAGCGAGTCCTGCGACTTCAGGATTCTGAACCTTGAGAATATTCATCAGCGGCACAATAAAATCTTCCCTATCCGGAATAAGCTGAGAAAAACTCCTGAACTGGCTGATAGCCCTGCATATAGAAGTCTGGGCGGCAGTATTGTCCTTAGCGGAAAGGGCTTCGAGCAAAACCTGCCTTGTTTCGGGCAAAGGGCTCTTGAGCAGCTCAACCGCTGTGTCAATACGAATCTGCTCGTCAGTCGAGTTGAGCAGTGCCCATCGATTAATCTTTAACTGGCCACTCAGATTCGCATCCGTATTGTTGGGCTCAGCAAAAAGTGTTCCTGTAAAACAAGAAAACACTAAAAGTGCCGCAATAAAGCTTGTCCTTGAGATTATAGGGCTAAAATAACTCATACTCTAAATATAAACTCGGTTATTTCCTTACCTACGCTTTAATACTATTTTATGTTCAAACAGCGGGATTTCAAACAAAAAGAACAGTCAGTTTCGGCTAATATCTCAATAGTTTCTGTGCGATTCGCGTCGCTGCATCCGGCCGGACAATTCTGCCGCAGTTCTGCCTCATCTGCTGAAGTTTTTCATCTGAACTCATAAGCTCACAGAGAACAGGCCACAAAAGCCCTGCTGTTTTCTCCGTATCGCACAAATCATCCACAATAACGCCACAGCCGGCCTGTACAAGATACTGTGCATTCAGCTTCTGATGCCTGTCGGCATGATAAGGGTAAGGCAGACAAATTGCGGGCGTCTGTGATGCGGCAAATTCCGCAACGCTCATCGCTCCTGCTCTGCCAACAACAAGCTCCGCCGCGGCAAGCAGATTCGGCATATCGTCAAAATAGTCCAGGACCGCGTGATTTATCTTTGCCTGCCTGTAAAATATTCTTACGGCATCAAAATGTATGATACCGGCCAGATGAACTATCTGCCAGTCGGCAGAAAATGCCTCCAGCCGGTCAAGAAGATAACCTATGATATTGTTTATATTTGCCGCTCCGCCCGAAGCGCCGGTAACAAGCAAAACTTTCTTTTGGGGATTCAGACCAAGTGCCGTAATCACGGCGTTTTTATCGGGATTGAAAAAACCCGAACGTAATGGACAACCTGTTACCGTAATCTTGCGACTATTGGCGCCGAAACCACGACCGGTTTTTTCAAACTGAACAAAAATATCCTTTGCATAGCGGGCAAGTAATTTATTTGCCTTGCCCGGGGTCGCATCAATATTCAACACTGCTACGGGAATTTTTAAATCTTTCGCGGCAAAAACAGCCGGCGCAGAGACAAAACCGCCTATACTGAAAAGAACCGATTTTTCCGTTCTGCCGGCAAGTATCGTCTGCTTTACAATCTTTTTCGCTGCAGAAAGCGATTTTAAAAACAGAAACATCTCATAAAGATTCTTTGAAAAACTCCTGACCGGCAGAGGAATAAAACAAAAACCAGTGCCTGCCAGAATCCGGGTATCTATAGGCCTGTCGCTGCAGAAAAAAGTTATCTTACAGGCCGGTTCTGCCCTTAAAAGCTCCTGGGCTACGGCAATAGCCGGATAAATATGGCCGCCGGTGCCGCCGCCTGCAAAGTAAAAATGCTTCATCCCGCACCTTCTTCCCATTTAATCTTTTTTAAATAGGTTCCGACTCTATTTTGTAACTGACTATATGCTCTTCCAAAATATTTTATTGAATATTTGGAAGGTGCGGGATTCATACGTTCTCAGTCCTTCTGGATATGCTCATAAGGATACCAACTGCGGCAGCAGTAAGAAAAAGATGAGTCCCGCCCGCACTTATAAAGGGAAGTGCGATGCCCTTGGTAGGCAAAAGACGGGTAACTACTCCGAGATTCATTACCGCCTGAGATGTTATCGTAAGAACGATGCCAAAGGCAAGTAATTTGCCGAAGTTATCGTTACATCTGCGAATTATGATAATGCCGAGAACAAGAAACAATATAAAAAGAAGAATAACGAAACAGACGCCGACAAAACCAAGCTCTTCTGCGATTATCGCAAATATAAAATCGGTGGTATCTTCCGGCAGATGACCGTATTTGCTTATTCCGCCGCCCAGACCTTTGCCGAGAATCCGGCCCGTCGATATCGCAATAAGAGACTGTCTGACCTGATAGCCCGAAGTCTGAGCCGCAGAAGAATCAGGATTTACAAAGGCTTTGATTCTTTCAAGCCGTTCAGGAGAAGAAACTATCGCTAAGGTAAAAACAACCGCCAGAATCGGCAAAGGCGTTAAAAAATGCCACCAGCACGCACCGGCAATAAATAAAATCACAAGACTGATAAGGGCAACAAAGGCGGCTGTGCCGAAATCCTCAATGACAATCAGACTGACAATAAGTCCGGTAATAATACAGAGAAGTACAAAAACTCTGAAATTCTTTATCCTTTCGCCAAGCATGACAGAAACAGCAGGGATAAACAAAACCAGCGACCATTTTGCCAGCTCAGACGGCTGAAAACTTATCGCTACCGGCCCTAAGGGTATTCTCAACCATCGGCGGGCATAATTTATTTCTGTGCCGAACCTGGGGATAAGAACTATCACAAGCAGAATAATACTCACAAATACGAGCCAGACAGACGGATTTAAAATCCAGCCCTTCCAATTACTGCTCCTAAGGGCCAAAATTTTGTAATTAATCAGGGCAAGTCCGAATAAAATCAGAATTGATGCAAGAAAAAAAACAATCTGACGAAATTCAGGATATGAATAAAGCCTCGAAATGTCATATTCAACGTCAATTCTGGCGCTTGCACTGAAAACAAAGACCACACCCAAAGCCATAAGCGTAACAGCCAGACAGGCTGTCATGTTTGCAATGGTTTCGTTGGTCAGCTTCATCTTCATGCAAAAGATTATCCGCAAAAGAAAACAAATAATCAATCATAAAAGCACCCGGCCGAAGTCCTGTGCCGTTACACCGAGCTTTTCGAGCATTTTCAGATGCGGCCACAGCTCGCCGACTTCATACATATTATGGCTGTCGCTGGAAAGGCAGAGTTTTACGCCGGAATTTATACATTTTTCAACAAATTCAGCTTCATCCTGCTGGCTGTGAAAGTTCATTTCAGCAGCAACGCTGTTTCTCTTCAAAAGTTTAACTACCTTTTCAAATAAATCTGTCGGCGGATTGCCGCCGGCGCGGTAAAAAAGCCGAAATGGATGAGCTAAAACATCCACACCACTTTTCACTATTGCCTCAGTTCTGAAGAGAAACTCCTGTACTGCTTTTTTGCGGTCAGGGTTGTTCTTTTGCAGCTCGGCAAGTTTATGAATTGAGCCGATAAAAAACTTCGCACCGGATTTGTCGGCATCGGTTATCACCGGACGATTTTGATAATCGAAATCAATTTCAAGGCCGATTGACCGGGTGGGAACATTGTTCCGCCTCATCAGTTCAAAATACCGCTGCATTCGATTGTTCTCTTTCTTCGCGTCACCAAGACCTTTAATGCAACAAGAGCCGCTAAAATAGGATTCCTTATCAAAATAAAGCTGGCCCGAATGTTCGGTAAATATCACACCCCTCAGTCCAAAATCTTTGTAAAGATTCATCACCGAAGCGACATCCATATTTTCCGAGCAGTACGCAAGCTGGGTATGAACATGCCGGTCAACAAGACCGAGCTGGGGCGGCATCTGAAAACAATCCGTCGAAACAGAAAATTTTTCATCCTCCGCATCAATTATCATATAACTAAACGGCGATTCACAAAGTGCCGGTGCCGTAACAAAGTTTATCCCTTCGGACTGTATAAGTCCAACCCCTTTATGGTAATGGCCTGAAACGGACAGAAAAATTCTGTACTTTTTCATTTCAGCGATTATCTGCTCGGCATTTATATAGTTGTAAGGACAATCCGACATACCCGGCGGGAAAAGCGGAACATGCTGGACACTAATTAGCGGGCCGCTGTGGTCGGCACGTGCAAGTCTAAAACGCTTTAGTTCGTCAGACGTTCTGCTTGCGCAGAAATTGGGCTCCTCAGGGTCGTCAAAGATAACAAAACGGAAGCCCTTAACATCAAGCTGCTTTTTTTTGTCAAAGATTTTATAAAAATAATCAACCGAAGGGTCGTGATTGCCGCGAACAACAACATACAGACATGAAAGTTTTTTCAGAATCTGACTAATTTTCCCAAGCCAACTGCAAGCAGTTTCGCTGTCGCGGTCATCAGCAATATCGCCTCCAATAATTGTAATATCCGGCTTTATCCAGCGATTGAAACGGTTAACAACACGAAGGAGCAGATTTTCGGCAAGTTCGCCGCGCCGCTCAGGGTGACCGTCGCTGCCGGGGGCGTGAATATCCGTTACTACCGCAATGCGTATCTTCATAATAGTCGTTAGTCGTTGGTATTTAGTACTGCCGCCATAAGCGGCATTCAACATATTACTATACTAAATACCATATACTAAATACAATATACTAAATGCCATTTACACCTTATCATTTTGGACCTGCAGGACTGCTGGGGTATATCTTTCGGAAATGGATAGACCTGCCGGTGTTTGTGCTTGCAAATTTAGTGGTTGATGTCGAGGTGATGCTGGTTAATTTCATGGGTTTCGGCAGACCCTTCCACAGGTATAGTCACACGTTTTTAATCGGCACTGCTGTCGGCGCAGTTTGGGGATTTGTCGCTTATCTTGGACTGCCGCTGCTGGGCCGGCTTATGAAAAAAATAAGAATATCATATCAAACAAATGCCTTTAAGATGATTATTTCAGGCATTCTGGGAGTATGGTTGCATGTACTTATCGACGGGATTTATCATTACGACGTCAGACCCTTTTGGCCGATGAGAAAAAACTACCTCTGGCGATTGCTTTCGCACAATCAGGTTAAATGGATTTGTATTATCTGTCTAGGAGTCTGTCCGAGTAATTGATTTAAGCGGTGTTTTTCTATCTCCCTTTGGCTTTGATTTCTGATTTTTCACGGGAAGAATTTATTTTCGCCTGATATTACACGTTTATTTCTCAAAATGATC
>Ga0315291_10000858_pt1 | contig 40439 bp, 38 predicted proteins | sample YL17G12_20_MG_FD_203070 | JGI IMG/M metagenome (GOLD analysis project Ga0315291, IMG submission 203070) | Sediment microbial communities from Yellowstone Lake, YNP, Wyoming, USA - YL17G12_20 | ecosystem: Environmental > Aquatic > Freshwater > Lake > Sediment | place: USA: Wyoming | collected...
ATTCTCCCGACTACAAGTTGATAGCGAATCTCCCAACAGTAACGGCACTCAAGCGCCGTCCGCCCTAAATAAATATCATACCGGTAGCGTCTGGCTTTTGCACTAAACCGTGCATGAAATCCCGGCGGGGCTATTTCAAGCACTGTACAAGCAATATCCCTCGGCAGCATTTCAGTAAGACTTTTATGGATTTCTGCAACCATATCAGGGAGCACTGAAACATCATCGGTATTCAGCGGGCAATCGAAATGAATCACCTGTCCTGTTGCGTGCACACCGGTATCGGTTCTGCCTGCCGCAACAATAACTATCCTCCTGTCAAATCGCTGTGCCAGTACCTTCTCAATCTCTCCCTGCACCGTGCGGCGGTCCTTCTGCTTCTGCCAGCCGTAAAAATCCGTACCGTCGTACTCAATTTCTGCCTTTAATCGAATCGCCACAACGCCACCGCAGCAACAGTAACTACAATAAAAAACGCCGCCCCGTCAGACAGAGCGAATCGGGCATCCCGATAATAAGTGCGATTCCCTGATCCCGGATAACCCCGTGCCTGAAGTGCATACGAAAGTGCCTCAGCACGCTTAAAAACAGAAATAAACAAGGGAATGACCAACGATGCTACTGCTTTCAGCCGAACCCGGACGGGACCATCAAACTGCGCCCCCCGTGCCATCTGTGCTAATCGTATCCGCTCACCCTCTTCATACAAAACTGGTACAAACCGCATCGCTATACTGAACACTAATCCGACTGCATCCGCTTTTATGCCAATCCGTCGCAACGGTCGCAAAAGCTTCTCTACCCCGTCAGTAAGGTCTGCCGGTGCTGTCGTCAATAGCACTATCACCGAAAATGCCACCATTAACAGCAGTCGCAATCCAAAATAGAGACCATTTATCACCCCCTCCCGGGATAGTGTTGACTTTACAAACGGTATTGTATAAATGACAGTCCCCGGAGTAGTAAAACTATGCACAATGATTGTTAATACAGCCAGCCACAAGAAAAACTTCATCTGTTTAACAACAATCTGAACCGGAATCCGGGAAAGCAACAGCACAAACACAAGCATTCCCGCTAAAATACCCACTACTGCACCGGTCTGCCGCATCGTCAGCACTATCAGCATCGGTATAAGCGTCAGGATTTTTGTTCGGGGATCTAAACGATGTATAACAGAATTACAATGATAATACTGTCCTAACGTGAGACTATGCAACAAGTTACCGCCTATAGTTTATAACATTCATAAATATAGAAATTTTTTATTAGAAACAAAAGCAATTTTTACTTCGGATGCGGGACGACACTGACAACCTATTTTGTTGAAATTGTCGTTAATAATAGTTATTGGTGTTTCTTGAGCGTTGAAGTTATTATAGTTATGTTTAAACACGGTAATTCCTAAAAGGGTTGTCGTTCGCAAGCGGTGAGAAATAACAAGGTGTCTCCTTCCTTTTAATTTTTCACTCAAAGAGACACCTTATCTATTTTTATCTAAAGTTTAAACAGAATAATTTACAATATCATTTTTTATTTGCTAAAAATTGGTAAATTTCAGCCTTGTCAATATCAGGTATAATAAATTTATACGAACCCGTACTTTCTATTAAAACATCAAAGCTGAGTAGAAACACAAATTGCCCCGGTCAAATACTATAATCTCCTTAGTAGTATCGTTAATCCTGATTTTCCACGGTTTGTATAAAAACTCGCCATTCGGAAATTTATAATCCACACTTACTAAAGTCGTTTGTTTATAGTTAATCTCATTAGACTTTGATTCCTGACTAATTGAATAACTAAAAACAGCACCGACCAATAATATTGCGACTGAAATAATTCCAATAATTGTCTTCATATCTATATAGAGAATGTATTAAAGTTAGTTGAAAATTATAAGGGTGACTCCTCAATTGTAGATATAATTTACTATGTATAAACAATTTATAAAAAATTCGCCTATGAAAAATATACGAAAAGGAGCGGGCAATGTCAATTAAGAAATGAGCGGAGTTACCGGGGATGCTGTCAAACAATTTTGTTGAAATTGTCGTTAATAATGGTTTTTGGTGTTTCTTATCCACCTCCTTTTCAGTCCATTTTTATTTTACCGAATATTTTCTTGGAACTGTTCATACAATTAATTATTATTATTTATGTAGATACGTTTTTATTATCAAACAGGTTGTATTTTTTAAATTGATGCCAAATGTCAATGATTTTTAATTATATAACCCGCACGGCGATTGCGCATATCATCCGGAACATTGATTCCAATAATGGGAATGAGGTGTTTTTTAGCGGGAAAACTGATAAAAACGGGAAAGTGCATACCGTAGAGGCGCTTGCCTGGGGGAATGATATATCCGTTCCTGCGATTATCCGAGAGCTCAAACCGGGGGACGTTGTGCTCCACAATCACCCGTCTGGCGATATTACCCCGTCCAATGCAGATATCCAGATCGCAAGCATTGTCGGTAATCGAGGTGCCGGATTCTACATTATAGATAATGCTGTAAAAAACCTGCACATTGTCGTAAATCCGTTCACTCCTGTTAAACGGAAACTACTTGACCCCGATGCCATCGCTCAAATGTTAGGATTGGATTCAATAATCGCCCGGACCCTGCCGGAATATGAATCCCGCCCTTGCCAGATTGATATGACACAGGCTGTTACCAACTGCTTCAATAACGGAACTGTCGGTCTCATAGAAGCTGGTACCGGCACCGGCAAAACGTTAGCGTACTTAATTCCCGCAATCCACTGGGCACTGCTAAACGATGAGCGCATCGTCGTTTCTACAAATACGATTAATCTGCAGGAACAGCTTATTCTTAAAGACCTTCCGCTCCTCAAACGGTGTATGGATAAAGAATTCACCGCTGTGCTGATGAAGGGAAGAAACAACTATTGCTGTCTTCGAAAAGCTGACGCCGAAGAAAAAGACTTGGGGTTATTTCAGGACGGTGCTATTGCCGACAATGACTTTAATGAGCTTATTACGCTCATAAAATGGTCAAAAACGACAAAAGACGGCAGTTTGTCAGATTTGCATTTTATTCCGAAGACGGATGTGTGGGACCGGTTAAAATGCGAAAGCGATGCCTGCACGGGTGTTCTTTGTCCGTTCTATGAACACTGTTTTTTAGTGCTCGCCCGGCGCGAAGCCGCACTTGCAGATATTCTCATTATCAATCACCATCTTTTGTTTGCGGATTTATCGCTCCGGGGCAGTCTGGGCACATTAGCAGATATAGCTGTCCTGCCGCCATACACCCGCATTATTATTGATGAGGCACACAATATTGAAGAAGCGGCAACGGATTATTTTGGCTCTACCGTCTCACATTACGGCGTTAAGCGGCTCTTCGGGCGTTTGATACACCTTACAAAAAAAGGTGAGCGGAAAGGGCTTCTTCCGTCATTGCTAGCACGCCTCGCCGATGTTAAAGAAAAGCCGCACCGCCAGAAATTGCATTCCCTCCGCTCACAAGTCGAACAGGAGCTTATAACGGACATTTTTGATATAACCGAGCTTTCGGATGAGGCATTTGACGATAGTGCGGTGTACCTTCGGAAAAAAAGCGGCGAATCCCCGGATACAAATCAGTATTTGTTCGATGAACGATTTGCCGAAGATACTGAATGGACGGAGCTGATACTGCTGAAATTCCAGAGTCTTATTAACCGTATACAGGAATGCAAAACCAAGCTGTTCAAACTTGCTGAAGCGCTCGGAGACCTCAATCTACTGTTAAATTTGTCGTTGGAAAACCGGCTTATCGAATTAAGCGCCTACATCCGTCGGATTGGAGAAACGGCGGAGACGCTGAATTATCTTCTGTTCGAATCGGACGAGTCAGTCGTGAAATGGATAGAATTCTCGGAAAAAAGGCAAGCCGTGTCCATCCGTTCTGCTCCCATCTCTGTTGGCGAATCACTGCGCAAGGCGCTGTTTAAACCGTATGATACCGTTATTCTCACATCGGCGACGTTGACGGTTGCCGGAACATTTAATTTTATTAAATCGCGGTTAGGCATTGACCAGCTTGAACCATCACGCTTCGTCGAGCAGAGTTTTCAGTCGCCCTTCGATTATTATAACAATGTACTTATCGGCATTCCAACCGATAGTTACCCGCCCGACCATCCGTTGTTTGTTAGCTCGGTACGTCCCATTATAGCCAAATCGCTTACCATCACCCACGGACGAGCATTTGTGCTCTTTACGTCGTACTCTGCATTGAAAGACGCATACAATTACTGCTCTACGGAGTTAGCAGGCACACAGATAAAATTGCTGAAGCAGGGAGACGACACCCGGCACAATCTGATAAACCGGTTCAGGCGTGAATCCGGCTCCGTGCTGTTTGCGACAAGTTCATTCTGGGAGGGGGTTGATGTTATCGGCGAGGCATTGGAATCAATTATTATTGCCCGTCTTCCGTTCCGTGTTCCGACCGAGCCGATTGAAATCGCCCGGCGGGAAGCAATTGACAAGGCGGGCGGAAACTCGTTCTTTGAATACACCGTCCCGCATGCCGTTATAAAATTCAAGCAGGGATTTGGCAGATTGATTCGACACAAAAACGACCGCGGCACCCTCCTCGTCTTAGATAGCCGGGTTATCACCAAATCCTACGGACGGACGTTTTTAGAATCTCTGCCGAAGTGCAAAATTGTCTCCGGAAATTCCGAATCTGTGTTTGAAGAATTTAAAAAATTCTATGGAAGTTAACAAATATTTAAAATAGTTCTTCTCCAAATGTGGTACTATGAATAGATAAAAAAAGAGTGGACATCGTCGCTTAATTTATTAATTACATAAGATAAAAAAAGACTTAATAGTCTGAAAACAGATTCGCCTCTGGCGGAAAGGAGGCGAGCGATGTCGGAAAAATCGAGGGCATTAATAACAAACTAAAACTTATAAAACGAATCCCGCAAAAGCGGGACTTTCATAACCTTAATTACTTCTTCATTAAAGCTCAATACTGTTCCCTTTTTAGCAACTAATTCGGATAAGAACCTTATTTTTTAAAAGTGTATTTTATTACTTCTGCTGAATTTATATAAGGTAAAAACATTTCAATTGTGTTATCTTTATTTACTAAACCAATAAAATTTTCTGATGGTAAATTTGGTCCAAAATATTTTCTAACATCTACCCCAAACTCATATACACCGATACGTTCAAATTCATAATTAAATGTGAACAATTTTTCTGGACCATATCCATTTGGTATATTTATTAATAAAAATATTGCATCATTGGTACAAACAACATCGGTTAATGTATAGCTTATTACAAATTTATCTGATTCTACCTGAATATTCCTAATATCTTTTGGGAGAGGTCTTTCTATTGCATTAAAATAATTAACTTTTTTATAAAGAGTGCCATCCTCCGCATATATATGTATTTCATTAATACGAAATAAAACAACATAATATCGCTTATTCAACCCTTTAAACGCAATTCCCTGCGAAGCCATCATTGTGATTCTTTCATCCTTATTTTTTCTATCAATCTTCCCAATTTTTTTAACTAATACACCTGATTGATTAAGTACCGATATATAGCAGGTATCACCTGGATTATTTATTATTATTTCATCATCCGCTGAAATGGAAAAATTAGGATAAATCCATGATGGATGAATTCTAATAGTCTTTATCAGTTTCCCTTCTTTTGAAAATTCCTGAATCCTTCCTAAATCTTTAACATATATATTACCTTTATAATCTATCGTTAATGAATAAAGACGCATAAATTCTCCAGGTCCCTGGCCTGGTCTTCCTATTTTCTTTTTAAACTTTCCATCATATGAAAATATATAGATACACATATTTCCGGCATCCAGAACAACAATCTCATTCGTAACAGGATTATATCGTACTCCTTTTGGTTTGTTCAATCCTTCATTATCTAAAAACAAATATTCATATTTAATAAATGGTTCACCATAATAAAGATTTAACTTTGCCTTGGCTTCTTCAATTTTCTTAAAATATGCTTCCATGGATTCTTGTGCAAATAGGTTTTTTGAAAATCCAAATAAAACTATCAATAACATAATAATACCAGTAAAATAAAACGGGCGTTTCAATGGTATTTTTATCAACATCTTATTTATCCTCGTTTTTCATTTCATTGTTCAATATTATACTCAACAAGTCATTTGATACGGATCCTCCAATAAATCTGACTATGTTATCTTTATCAAGAATGATTTTCAAACCTCCGCAACTCTTCATGCTTCTAACCATATAATTAGAAATTACCGCCGTATCTGTTACCGCTGCAATATGAATGTTATAATTCTCCTGCATCTTTTTTAGTATAGCTACATCCGAATCCTTAATTCTAACATTCTCTATAAAAAAGATATATTTAATATCTTTTCCGTTAATCATTTTCTGAAAATCAAGTACCCATTCAAAATATTTCGTATTTGCTTTATATTCACTTACAATCGGATTATACGCAACCGTAATAAGTTTAAATTTCTTTTCTGAATTGGATATGTTTAGTTCTTTCCCGTCTATGGTATATACTGTATGATTCAGAAATTCACAAAACCGACCAGATTCCGAAACCAGCCAAGTAGTTGTTCCGTCCCAAATCTACATCCGAAACCGTATCAAAAGGAAAATGCGTTACAATATGGACGTTATTCGTCCGAATCCGATTCCCGTGCATTATAATACATTATAATTATAATACGCACACACATACAAGTCAAGCAAAATCGTACAATATTTGGAAATGAGACCACACTTTGTATCCCCTGGAGCAGTTGGGAAAAAGTAGTTATTTAATTTCCACTTCTGCATTCATCCGGTAGCCGAATCGGCGGGCGTTTTCGATAAGCTGATGGGGATTGACGCGCCCTTCAAGGATTCTTTGAATCGTGCGGCGGATATCGGTAATGCGGTTGCGAACTGACGTATCATCCAAATAAAAATCCTGCCGCTCTAACTGGGTACGAATCTCTTCAATTGTATGATACCTGCCTAATGATGAATTTTTCGCTAAATAATAGAATATCCTGCCGGAAACTGTTCCCAACTTCACGTGCACACCATTAACCACAGCGGTTTTTGGATCATCTTCATCAATGACAATCCGCACAATCCCCGGCGGCGGCAGGGGCTCGCTGTCCAACAGGGAGTCAATTGCCATAGTATCGGCGGTTTCAGCGGCAAAAATCTTTGTGTCATATTTAATCCGCTGTTTAATCATACTTAAAACGGCGTATGCGGGGTCATAAATCTCCGGCTGGGGATGATGAAGCAGTTCCTGAAGAAACTCAATTTCTTCCGTACCCGCCTGCCACTGCAGTGCCCGGATTGCAGAAGAACGAACCGGAAGAGCTTCCCGCTCGTTATGGGCAAGGCTCATCAAAAACGACAGACTGTTTTTTCCGCCGGCTTTTGCCAGTAATTCCGGAAAATATCTCTTTAACGGCTCCGGCGCCTTCAAAAACAGCGAATACCCGGTATCAAAGTGCGTTTCGGATAATCCATACCGGGATAAAAATTGAATCAGGTTTATCGTATATGGTTGGTCAATTCCCTTTACCAGCCATTGCACAATCATTTCTTCAGCGAATTCAAGAGCAAGGTCCCAGAGTAATTGCAGGAGGTATTTTATTTTCTCTGAAGTATACCGCTCATCGGTAAGAGTTTTTTCTATTTGTGCAGAAAATGGCTTGATAACGGCGGCTGACGAATCAACGCACCACTCTAATCGAACATATTCCTCCTGCCATACCCGATGGATGTCAGGGTGAACGGCAATCGCCAGCATAATACGAATATCCCGGGGAATACCCTCTGATGTAAAAAAGGTATCAGGAAAGAGTCTATGCAGTTTATCTGCACTCATTATCTCGAGCAAACAGTGCAGTGAATTGATGCCTTTTATATGCGATAAACACCATACTAAAAACAGCACGCGGTTTGGTAACTGCGGTTTTGAAAGCAGGAGGGTAATCTCTTTTTCTAACGTTTCAAATCCTGCCGACTGAGCAAGCTCAATGAGAACTGAACCAGCCGTCTCAAAATGTTCTTCTGCACGTTTTTGCAATTGTTCCAGTATTTGATTGATTGAGCCTCCATATCGGATATGAGGCTCGGCTGTATGATCTGGAGGGGGCGCCTGCGGTGCGGTATATGTGCGCTTGTGTTTTGCTCTGTCCCGGAGTATTGCGGCGGTCTCAGTATTTCCCTCTTCGGTAGTTTTTTCAAGGAACACCTCAACCATTTTATCAGGCAATTCACGCAATAGCGTTTTCGCTTGTTCACGGTTATAAGAAAATTTATCGGTAAGCATACTAATGAGTGTCCGATAGACTTCAGCCCGGACCCCTCCGTTACAGTACGAACAGCTTTGGAGTAATTGAGCCGCCATAAACACAGATGCCGACCGGGTTGCCTCAAAGATGATTGGCGATGCGTCCTCAATCAGCCCCGCATAAAACTTCAGCGGTTCATCCCACCAGAGATATTCTAACCGCTTAACTGCTTCCTCTCGCTGCTCCCGAAGCAGATTATACCCTGCAAAGAATTCCTGAAAAAGCTGGTGGTAGAACTTCACTCTGCCGCCGGTCTCTACGAGCAGACCCATCCCGAACAGCAAATCCAGCACCACTTCAGCAGAATACTGTTCCTTTTGGATTACACTGCGGTCTATGTATCGCTCAAGAAACGCCCGAATGACTCCCCAGACAGCCTCTCGTGAAGTGCGTACTTCTCCGCGGTTCTGCATATAATACGCAATGGCGCCCGTCAACTCAAACAACACAACCCGTCGCCCGGCTGAAATACTTTTTTGCTGTTTGAGAGTCTCCCGCTGAAACCATAGTTCAAAAAAACGCTTGAACAGCACACCCCGATTATCAGGCAAACGCCAATTCGATTCCCGATACACATCAATTACCATTGAAAGCAGCAATGGATTGCGGATAAGCTCTGAATGCTGGCTGAAGAGGAGCTCCTTCAGTTCAGCACATCGTTTTTCACCATCGTCAATCTCTGATAAAGCACGCAGTATAAATCTATCAATCTGGCCATCAGTGAGCGGTTTTATCGTTACGACCGACAGATGAAAAACATCCGGAAAATCCCGCGTCCGACAGCTGATAACACACTCAGTTTTACCGTATCTGAGCAAAAAATGTTTAATATCCGAGACTGCTCGTTCCCAGAATACTAACGGGCATTCATTTAATCCGTCCAGCATCACCAGCAGGGAGCCGTGCACTAATAATTGCTCAACGGCAGAATCAATGGCATCAGAAAAAGCGTAGGGATATAACTGCTCAAAAATCATCCGGCGGATGCCGTTTCCTTGTTCAACAGGACGATAGAGATTTAATTCTAAAATAATGGGAATGCGGTATGCCGGCGATTCACCCTGCTTGTAAGATGCAGGTGCAGGATTTTTGCTCAAATGGAGGGCATACGTCAACGCCAAATATCTGAGAGCGGTAGTTTTTCCTGCGCCCGGCTCACCCACTAAAACAAATCGGCGGAGCGCCTGAGTTACTTCCACAATCCCCATCCCCCGGCGGAACGGAGATTCAACATTATACTGCTCCCCACCGAATACATCAGTATATAATCGAGTGTATCGGGATGCTAAAATCTCGTACGAATGGAGCAAATCTGCAAGATAACGATGAATACTTGCATTAAACTCAGTTTCAGCAGAGTTTGTTTGGTGCATACGGATAGTTGCCTACTGCTCGCCGCCGGCGTTTGAAATGGTTTCCGGTTCCTTCGGCTGTTCCCTCTTGACAATAACTTCTATGATTCGATGCTTTGCAACGTTACTAACCGTGAGGGTCAAAACATCCTCTTTTACTGACTCGCCCTCTTTGGGAATATGCCCGAAGCGGTGAAGCATAAATCCTGAAAGAGTATCATACGAATCATTCTCAGCAAGGTATATTTTAAGCTGTTCATTGATTTCGCTGATATTCAGTTTAGCAGATACTCGATAAGTATTTTCATCAATCTGCTTTATCGGTTGTTCAAAGGTGTCTTTTTCATCATAAATTTCACCAACAAGCTCCTCAAGAACGTCCTCGATGGTAACAAGCCCGGCGATGCCCCCGTGCTCATCAACGACCAGTGCTAAATGACTCTTTTGTTCTTTAAATTGCATAAGAAGTGTATCAATCATCGTGTTTTCCGGCACAAAATGTGCCTCGTGCATAATTGATTTCAAGGTTTTATCACGCTCATTCCGCAAACCAGCCTGTAAAATATTCTTTCGAAGCACCACACCAATAATATTATCTAACGTATCACTGTAAACAGGAATCCTGGAATAGGGGACGTTTTCAATTTTTTGCAGGGCTTCACCGATAGTAAGAGCAGAATCCAGCGTGAACATATCCAGCCGGGGAACCATAACGGATGCTACATCAGTATCGCCCATTTCAAAGACATTATGAATGATTTTTGTCTCCTCCTGCTTTATAACTCCTTCTTCTTCACCGATTTTAACGATGGTACGAACCTCATCCTCAGTAATAACCGGATACCGTTTATGCAAATAGTCTGTTTTAATAGACCGATAACATATTGAAAGCAAATATGTTATCGGAGTAAAGAGCCACTGGAACAGCTGAACGGCTGGAGCAAAAATAAGTGCTATCCGTGCCGAATGGAGTACACAATATGATTTGGGAATTATCTCACCAAACAAGAGAATTACCAGCGTCATTATACCGGTTGCAAAGCCGGCACCGTAGCCAAGTGCCTCGCTTACCCCAAACCGCTGAAAAATTTTCACGGTAACAATAGTTGCTATCGAAGTAGCACCGATATTCACCAGATTATTCCCGATGAGTATCGTTACAAGCACATCATTGGGTTTTGATTTTAATTTTTGCACAAGGTGGGCATTTCTGACTCTATGCTCGACTAATGAACGAACCTTCAGGTCAGAAAGGGACATAAATGCTATCTCCGCACCGGAAAAGAATGCGGATAATCCGATTAAGACAAGGAGTAAAATAATTATCAGTGTCATCGAACACCTTTTTCATAATCATTTGGTTTTAAGAGGTGGTCAGCTTTATTCACGTTTGATTAAATTAGAAATAAATTTGACACCAGTCAAGCAAATTTTCCCTTACTTTCGCTCCAGAACAATGTCTTTCATTGCATTTTACTCCAGCTTTTCCTATATTTTATATAAAGAATGTATTTTATGAAAAAATCCTCATCTATACGAGCAGGCGATGAATCAATCATTTGGTAGTTTTGTACTGGTACTGCATGCACATATTCCCTATGTGGTATCACACGGGAACTGGCCGCACGGGACGGATTGGCTATCAGAGGCATCGGCAGAGACCTACTTACCGTTATTGCGAACACTTTGGGAGCTTGAAACAGAAGGGATTACTCCTAAAATTACGATAGGTCTCACTCCGATTTTAGTCGAACAACTTGCTGATACAGTATTTCAGAATGAATTGTCGACATACCTTGAAATGAAGCTCAAGGCCGCAGAAGATGACTGCATATATTTTCGGAGCATCGGTGAAACAACAATGCTGAAGTTAGCTGAGGAGTGGATCGCATTTTATACAAATTGCCGTGATGACTTCAATCATCGGTATCATCAACATATTTTGGACGGCTTTCGTGAGTATCAGGAGAAAGGATTTCTTGATATTATTACCTGCGGAGCGACGCACGGATATTTTCCACTTATCGGCGAGGATGCCTGCATTAACCTACAGGTCAAAACGGCGGTAGAAACACACAAAAAACATTTCGGGAGAGCGCCCCGCGGCATCTGGATGCCCGAGTGCGCCTACCGCCCCGGATATGTTTGGAAACGCCCGGTCGATGACAATTACTCCAATGAACCCTATCAGCGGTACGGCATTGAAGAATTCCTGGTGGAACACGGAATCGAGTATACGTTCATTGATGCTCACCTGCTGAAAGGAGGGCGGGCAATTGGCGCCTATGCAGACCGGTTCGAGGGACTGCGGCTGCTCCTTCAGCAAATTGAAAAAGCATACACCGTGCGGGAATTGAAAGACCTTTCACCGTATTTGCTCTATGAGATACAATCTTCCCGACATTCAGACAAGGGAGTTGCTATTTTTACCCGTGACCCGCGCACCGGTTTACAAGTCTGGTCAGGGGAGCACGGGTATCCGGGCGACGGCTGGTATATGGATTTCCATAAAAAACGGTTTCCGGGCGGACTGCGGTACTGGCGGGTAACGTCATTAAAATGCGGGCTCGGCGATAAAGAGTTGTACAATCCGGAAATAGTCGAATCCCGGCTTGAGGAAAACGCATCTCATTTTGTTGCTGTTGTGCACGAAGAGTTAGCTGAACATAAGCGGAAATCCGGTCTTCCCGGTGTTTTGACTGCCCCGTATGATGCTGAATTGTTCGGGCATTGGTGGTTTGAAGGATGCCGTTTTATAAAAAAATTATATGAAAAATTTAATCAATCATCGTTAGTACTGCCGGCAACGGCGGCAGAGGCATTTGATTCACATACGCCAGCAATAACCGTGTCAATCCCTGAAGGCTCTTGGGGTGAGGACGGATTCCACTACATCTGGCTGAATCAAAACACCGAATGGACCTGGCGGGATATTTACCATGATGAGCTAACCGTCCTTGAGCTTGTTAAAAAAGTCTACACTGTCAATTCTTCAGAATTTACTATACTGGTAACACAAATTATTCGCGAGCTTCTATTAGAGCATTCATCCGACTGGCAGTTCCTGATTAGCACATTTTCGGCACGTGATTACGCAGAAATGCGGTTTTCTAACCATCATTCAGCCCTCTGCCGGTTAGCAGACATCGCCAGTCATTATTTAAAATCGGGAGCAATTTCAGACGAGGATAGATATTATATTGAAGAAATATCACAACGCGACCATCCATTCCCCCATTTACAGTGGGAGTGGTTAGCTGATTTAAAATAATCTTTACCACAGAGAGAACGAGACTATAATAAAATAGTAGGGGGCGATTCATTCCCGCTCCTCTCGGGGAATCGCCATTAAATAACAAAATGTTAATCCTCGTGTCCAGTCTCTGTCTGGACGCGAATTGAAAGACCGTTCCCAGCGAGGACGCAGGGAAAAAGCGTGGAAACAAAACAATAGTAATAACAAAATCCAAAATAGTTAAAGCAAATAACTTTTAATTATAGTATAATCCAATGCGTTTTGTTGTTCTATTAACTGCCAGTTTGCTCTTGGTCACAAATCAACGGGTTTCCGCTCAGGAGCAGTATCCTGACAAGCTCTATCCCCGCTCGGAAAAATGGTCGGTCAACTGCCGGGTGCTGCGCATCGCCGAAAAAACCGTAATTGTTCTGTTCCCAAAACAGGAAAAACCGGTAGAAATCTACCGGACGTCCCTGAAAAAAATCGAATTTGAAGACGGCATACAAATCAGTTTTAACCAGTACGGCCAGATTGAAGGCGAGACAATCTCCCCGCGAACAGTGCACGTCAAAGATGTGCTAACCCTCGGTACCGTCCGCCTTGATAACGGCGAAGAAGTGGTCCTAAACGGGATAGATTATTCTCTGCCATCCGATACAACCCTGCTCCGATTCTTTTACAAAGGTGCCGAATACGTCCAAAGTCTTATACTGAATCAAACCGTTACTCTTCAATTCGACCTCCAGCAGAGGGACAACTTCGGCAGACTCCTTGCATACGTAATTCTCCCCGGCGGAACAATGCTGAACGCAGAGATTATCAAGCGCGGATTCTGCAAAGCCGATAACACCCGATTCCTCCTCTACTTAGAAGACTTCAAAGCCCTCGAATCCGAAGCCCAACAGGAAAAACGCGGGATTTGGGGAGTAAAAAAGGAATAACTAATTCCATATCATTTTTTTCTCTTTGTCTGCACAGTAGAATTTACCCAAAATTTACTTTTTCTTTATAACCACTTTACATATTAATTTTAAATTATTTATGTAATTTATAAATAACTTTATGCTTTATTATAAGACACTACTGTCCGGTTAAAAATTTTCTTATTTTGTAAATCTTGTTAATTATGTCTAAAAAAATCTATAAGAGAAAGGATTTACAAGAATAACGAGATAGCACTACTGTCCGGTAAAAACCTGGTGTTGTGTAAATGAATGTGAGACCCCCTTTTAATCTCCCCCTTAATCCGCCACAAAGACGGCGGAGGGATGAGGTACAATTCCCCTCTCCGCCGTCTTTGTGGCGGATTAAGGAGGGGTTAGGGGTGGTCTTTCCTCTTTTATCAAAGAGCGATGATAACAGTGTCAAGTAATGTTTAATCATTTTGCGAATATATTTGATTTACAGACAAGAATGTCTGTGCCACCAAATATATTTATTTTTATTAGGTCATCCCATTGAAATTTCTACCTTTGAACGGATGCGATGGATTTTTTTCATCGGGCTTGATTTTTTCTTATCGTGTACGAGTTACACCAATTTGCTTGCAGTACCGGGTCAGCGGACATTGACTGCACTTTGGCGAAACGGGAGTGCACAGATTCTGCCCGAAGGTTACGAGCAGGTCATTAAAAATCAACCAGTACTGCCCGGGGAGTTTCTTCCGCAGTGCGAATTCGGTCTCTTCCGGTGTTTTTGTGTGGACATAGCCCCAGCGGTTGCATATCCGGTGAACGTGGGTATCCACACAAATTCCCGGCTTTCCGTACCCTAACGTTACGACAAGATTTGCCGTTTTCCGCCCGACTCCCTTGAGTTTCAACAGTTCATCTATATCATCAGGGACAATCCCCTTATAGTTTTCCAATAACGTCCGAGAAACATCAACAATAGTGCGAGCCTTATTCCGATAGAATCCAACCGGATAAATCAGCTCTGCAATTTTTTCCTCGCCGAGTGCAATCATCTCATCAGGCATCGTTACCCGTGAAAACAACCGCTCTGCCGCTTGTTTTGTTGTTTCGTCCTTTGTGCGGAGGCTGAGCAATGTTGAAATAAGAATTGTATATGGATTTCGCTGACGTGCAACCTGACTAACAATCGGCGAATCCCATTGCTTAACAGCTTCCTGTAAGATGCGTATGATAGCGTGGATGGTATCTGGGGACATCTGGAGTAAATACAATTAAGAATTATTAATTTTTTCTATTAAAATAAATATCCATATATACCCAATACCTAAATTGGTAATATTTTTCTTCATATTTATCTCTTCTCTTTTTTGCATCAATAATAAACTCTAACATAACTTGAGCATATAATAATAAGGTACGATGTTTATCAACATCAGGTGGATATGGAGCAGAATTTGGTTTATTGATTCTAAGTTCAAAATTAATTTTTTTAAATTCCAAATCAATTTCTTTTATAGTCACTATTCCTCCTCCAATTGTTTCAATGAAAGTGATTCTATCATCTCTATACTTTTATGTAATTGTAACATTAATATGAATCGGAAACCTGCTGGTGTAATAACAATTTGCCTTCCGATTTTACCCAATAATCCTAAATCTACGGCAAAATTCAAATATGTGTATGTTGCAGTATGTTGAGATTTTTCTGCTCTCCATTCAAATACTTTACCACTGACTATTCTAAACATTTTTATTAAGTCATTGAAATTAATAGGATAACTATTCCTCGTCAGAATAAAAGCACTTTCCACCATTGAATATATTCCAAAAACTGTGCTGGAATAGAACGGATCATTTGCAATAAACTGCTTAAGTATTTCAGACTGTGCATTAGAAAGAATATCGATAAGAACACCTTCACTTCCGTATGACAGATATTTGTATCCTAAATCAGTCAAAGAGTAACATTTATTTCTTTCTCTTACCAAATCCAATTCTTTTGCAACTTTTAAATGATTATGAACACTCCCCTTTGATAGTCTAGTTACTTCTGCAAGTTCTTCTTGCTGTACTGTTCCATTATTAATAGCATTCAAGACTCTATTTATCAAGCCGAGATTGAAAACTCCATAGTCATTTGGTTTAATTCTTAAAAAAGGTGCAACAGTAGATAAATTCTGAAAATAAGCTTTTAGAACATCTATTGGATTATACTCAAAAATTTCTATGTTATATGTTTCACATAACTCTTTTTCTTTCTGACTGAATCCTGTAACCAACAAAAATGATCTAAGTGATCCATTGACTAATTTCCTTTGATTTTGTAATTCAAGAAGTTGTTCTCGATAATCGTTTATCTGACTAATACATTCATTACTAAACCTTGTGACCTTTAATTCAATTAAACATAATTCGTTACCATGAGTTATTAACAAATCAAGACGTTGTTCACCTGATTTAAGTTTTAATTGTCGAGCAATTATTTTAACATCATAAATTAAATTTAAAATATTTTTCAAGTAAAAGAGATTAGAAACTAATGCTTCTTCAACCTCACTTTCTCTGATATTATTATGTTTTTTTGACCTCATTCAAAGCATCCTTTAAAATTGAATTAATTCCAAGAATAAAGGCAATTTTAATTATTTTTATTCCCCATCCCTACCGTATCACATCCGCAATCCTGTTCCAGCGGACTTTGGTGAAGAATTTGTAATAGGGCATCGTTAAATCCCAGGACCAGTAGATAATGAGGGATTCTCCGACAGGAATTGCCAATTTATCCCATAAATTACTATTCTTTTTAATCTTTTTTCCGTGAATAGCTTGTAATGGAATATTATTTGATAGAAATTCTTTATTTAAAAAATTCATTACTTCCAATTCCCACTTATAGCCGCTTTTTGAAACATAACCTTGTCTTTCACCAATGTTAGTATAATTATTTTCATTTTTGTTCATAGATATTTTCCTAATAGCGACTTTTCTATGTGATGTTTAGTATAATTCATAAAAGTAACGAATTCTGATTTTGTGCTGAAAAAAATGTGTTTAAACGCTTTTCTGCAAGCAAACAATAATTCTTATCTATTTCAATACCAATGCCATTTCTATTGGTTTTTAAACAAGCAAGTAACGTTGACCCACTACCTAAAAAAGGATCTAATACGGTGTCGCCGACAAAGCTAAACAATTTTATGCAACGTCTTGGCAGTTCAATAGGAAACGGAGCAGGATGCCCAATTTTTGTTTTACTTTCACCGGAAAAATTCCAAAAGCTGTTTGTCCATTCCATAAATTCTTTTCTTTCAATGTCAGATATTCTACTACTGTTTGTTTTCTTCCGAGATTTTTTATATAAAACAACGATTACTTCAACTGGTGCAATAACAAATGGTGCGGTCGCTGAAAGCCAAGATCCCCATGCTGTTCTTCTTGATATGTTTTGTTCATTCCAAATAATCGTAGAATGGTATTTAAAACCTACTTTTTTTGCAATAGTTGTTATATCAGCATAGACACTTTGATGCCCCCCTTTATTTTTGTCCAACGGTATATTCAAGCAAAATCTGCCGTCAGATTTAAGAAATTTATAACATTTTTTAATCCATTGATATGTAAAAATAATATAATCTTCATAAGACATTGTATCATTATGAGAATTATATTTTATATCAACATTATATGGTGGTGAGGTTACTATTAAATCAATGGAATTTTCCTGAATGCAGTTAATTTTCAAAATATCGGAATTGTAAATTTCAATACCATCTTTTGAAAAAAAAGGCTTTTCTGTTGTATAGGTAATCGGGATGGTATCTATTTGATAATTTATGTTCGTTTCCTTTACAGCGATAATATTTTTGTATTTACTCGGATCAAATGGCCCTTTTATATTTCTACTCTGTATAGAATAATTATTAAGATCTTCTAATGTAAATCTTCTTTGACCGCCGGGAGTTTTTATCGCCGCAATCAATCCCCGTTTTTCCATTCTATAAATGGTTGCGGTGCTGATGCCCAATTGTTTTGCGGCTTCTTTTGTCGTAAATGTGGTTTTTTCTTCCATTTTTTAACTCCTTGACTATGCTATCAACATTATACAACATTTGTCAATACATATCAAGGATTATTTTAATTATTTTATTCTCCTTCCCCTACCGTATCACATCCGCGACTCTGCTCCAGCGGACTTTGGTGAAGAATTTGTAATAGGGCATAGTTAAATCCCAGGACCAGTAGATAATGAGGGCTTCTCCGATGACGTCGCTGCGGGGGACAGTACCCCAGTAGCGGCTGTCCAAGCTGTTGTCGCGGTTATCTCCCATACAAAATAAATACCCTTCGGGTATTTTGAAAGGCCCATAATTATCTTTATTCCATTTTTGCCCGGGCGGATAGATTTCATATTCCGGCAATCCTTTAGTGAGAACGGTGTTTTGAATGAATTTTGTATGAGGCGCATTTTTGAATGGAATGCTGTCTACGTAGACGACTTTATCTTTTATTTCAACGGTCTGCCCGCCGACAGCGATGACACGCTTGATATAATCAAGTTTTCTATTTACGGGATATTTAAAAACAACAATATCTCCCTGTTTGGGGTCACGGAGTTTCAGGAGATGCCAGTCGGTAAACGGAACTTTTGCACCGTAGATGAATTTATTGACGAACAGGAAATCGCCTTCCAGCAGGGTATCTTCCATCGAGCCGGTCGGGATTTTAAAAGCCTGAATAAAAAATGCCCGGATAAAAAATGCCGCCACGACTGCAATGAGAAGGGATTCTATTAACTCGCGGAGTTTGCTTTTCATTTTTTTGGGTTTCTGTACTGCCATACGGTCTCCGTTTTTAAGTCGGTAAATCTTTCAGTAATTTCAAAAAACGAACCTTTGATAAAAACGATACTTATTGTATTGAAGTTCCCAATTTGACTAAAATGAATATATTTCTATGAATCTTTTATATTTTTAACCACAGAGAACACAGAGAAACACAGAGAAAAACAAACTAACCTAAAATTTCATAAATAATGACAAAAGTTATAGTTTTAATCAATTTTCAGGATTGCTAAGAATGCATCCTGGGGGATTTCGACTTTTCCGATTTGTTTCATCCGTTTTTTGCCTTCACGCTGTTTTTCGAGAAGTTTTCGTTTCCGTGTTATGTCTCCGCCGTAGCACTTTGCGGTAACGTGTTTCCGCAGGGGACGGACGGTTTCTCGTGCGATAATTTTGCTTCCGATTGCCGCCTGAATAACGACCTCAAACAACTGCCGGGGAATCAGCTCGCGGAGTTTTGCGGTCATTTTTCTGCCCCATTCATGCGCCTTATCACGGTGAATAATGATTGAAAGCGCATCAACCGGCGTACCGTTAATAAGAACATCAAGCTTTATTAATTTAGATTCCGTAAACTGATAGAAATCATAATCGAATGAGGCATACCCGCGGGAAACTGATTTCAGTTTGTCATAGAAGTCGAACACGATTTCAGCTAATGGGAAATAATAGTGGAGAATTGAACGCTTGGCATCAATGTATTCGGTTTTACCCATTACGGCGCGGCGCTCTAATGCCAGCTTGATGATGTTTCCGACGTACTCGTTCGGTGTAATAATCTGAGCTGAAATACTTGGCTCTTCAATACGTGCTATTTGTGAAGGATCCGGGAGATTAAGCGGGTTGTCAATATACACCTCGCTATTGTCTTTCAGGACAATCCGGTACTGAACGCTGGGTATTGTCGTTACCAAATCGAGGTTATATTCTCGCTCCAGGCGCTCCTGGATGATTTCCATATGGAGGAGTCCCAGAAAGCCGCACCTGAATCCGAAACCCAGTGCTTTAGAGGTTTCTGGTTCGAAGTGGAGTGCGGCGTCATTGAGCTGGAGTTTGTTGAGAGATTCCCGCAAGTTCTCAAAGTTCTCCGTGGTTGCTGGATACAGCCCGGCAAACACCATCGGCTTGGCTTCACGATAGCCCGGCAGGGGCTTGGTATCAGGATAGGCGGCAAGAATAATGGTATCTCCGACTTTCGTATCTTTTACGTTTTTCGCCCCGGAAATAATATATCCGACTTCACCGGCGGATAATTTCCCGGTGCGCTGCCGTTTAAGATGGAGGATACCGATTTCTTCTGCTTCGAATTGTTTCCCGCTGGAGCAGAACAAAATCTGGCCACCCTCTTTCAATTCTCCATCGAACATTCGAATATACGCAACCGCTCCCCGGTATGAATCGAACAGCGAATCAAAAATCAGCGCACGGGCGGGTTTTTCTGTCTCTGATTTCGGCGGCGGTATCCGCTCGACAATTGCATTTAAGATCGGCTCTATTCCGTTGCCATATTTTGCTGACGCTAAAAGAATCTCATCTTCATAAACATTAAGAAGGTCTACGATCTGAGTTTTCGTGTCGTCAATCTGCGCATTGGGCAGGTCTATTTTATTGATTATTGGAATAATTGCAAGTTTATGGTCTAACGCTTGATACATATTGCTGATGGTCTGAGCTTCAACACCCTGCGAAGCATCCACAACCAGCAGAGCCCCTTCACAAGCCGCTAAGCTTCGTGATACTTCATACGAAAAATCCACATGACCAGGCGTGTCAATAAGATTTAATGAATACTGTTTGCCATCCTTGTGATTGTACTTCATCTGAATGGCGTGCGCCTTTATTGTAATACCCCGCTCGCGCTCCAGATCCATATCATCGAGCACCTGATCCTTCATATCCTTCTGCTCTATGGTATTCGTGTATTCCAGAAGCCGATCAGCTAATGTTGACTTGCCGTGATCTATGTGCGCAATTATACAAAAATTGCGAATATAGTTTTCCTGCATCGTTTTAAAGTACTCTTTAATGAATTCACAATAATTTCTATTTTAATAATCAAATAAGTTACAAAATTATTATTTTTAAATCAATTATATTATGCTAATACAGAAGGAAGAACAAGCTTTACAACCCGAGTTTGACAGGAATTATTTAAATTTGTGGGGGGTCGGATAGGTATTTCAATAGAAACAATGATTGAGGGAGGAGTGGCTGGTGGTTATTGCCAGGAAGCGTGGTAACAACTATATTTTTTATCTTATCGTTATTATGACGACATATAAAATCATCTGTCAAACGTGGGCTAAAAACTAAAAACGGGTATCCTGTGAAAGAATACCCGTTTTTTATTTTGAAATAATATTTATTTATTCTTTACAATTTCAAGCAGTTCGACTTCAAAGATGAGCAGGGCATTCCCGGGGATGTTTCCGTATCCATTTGGGCCATAGCCGAGGTCCGGCGGAACAAACAACTGCCATTTTGATCCGACTTTCATAAGAGGGATTGCTTCCCTCCACCCGCTAATGACATTATCAATCAAAAAAATGGCGGGCTCGCCCCGTGTATAGGAATTATCAAATTCTTTTCCATCCATAAACGTACCGCGGTAATGGACCCTCACCGTATCCTTACTGGTCGGTTTTACCCCTGTTCCTTCCTGGAGAATTTTATACTGAAGTCCGCTTGTAAGAGTTTTGACACCTTCCTTTTTTGCATTTTGGTCTAAATATTCCTTAACTTTTACTAAATTTGCCTCCGCTTCCTGTTGGCGCCTCGTCGCTATAACGGCATTCATCGCACCCATCGCTGAATCCATCTGTCCCATCGTTAATTTCAGCGGAATTCCCTTGTTGACATCCTCAATTCCCATAACAACTGCATCAATATTATATGCATATCCGCCGTCTTTAAACTGGCTGCCAAGCTGGTATCCCACAGTATAGCTGAATTTGTCTTCAAGCGTTTTGAGCTCAACTTGTTTTGTTCCCTTTTGAGCGCAGGAAAAAACTAAAGCAACTGTTAGTATCCACACCCAATGCTTTCTTAAAAATTCCATACCAAACTCTCCATTAATTGTACTTGATTATAAGTATTATTAAAAATAATTTGTATTAAGGTAATGTTTTTATTAATTGTTTCCTAATGGTTTTTTGTGAAAATATTAGTATTTTGTACGAAACAAAACTGTATAATAAACGTTTTCATAGATGAGAATGTCTGTGCCACCGATAGTAAAATTTAATATTTTATATTATATTGTTTACGCTCCATATAAATTTAATAAAAAAGGTGGCTCAGTCTCAGTTTAAATATAAAGGGGTGATGAAATGAGCAATGCGATTGTACAAAATATTCTGCTGTTTAACCGGCTGTCAAAATATTCAGCCGAGCAGATATTTCAAGTTATTCATAACGAGGCATCGCAGACGGTAGCGGTTATACTATCACGGTTAGACCCAAAAAAGGCAAAAGAAGTTTTAGGACTGTTTCCGAGCGCCGACCAGAAGGACATCATCTACCGGATGGCGACGACAAAATCCATACCGCCGGAAATTATGAACGAAGTTGCAAATGTTATCGGTGAAAAATTACGCGTATTTGAAGACGAGTCTTCAGCACCTGCAATTAAAACCACCGGGCAGGAACGACTGGCAGAGATTCTCAAGCATATGGACACGGGAAAAAGCAAATCAGTATTAGCAGGACTGGCAAGAAAAGATACTGAAATGTCTGACAGAATAAAGCGGAGAATGTTCCTGTTTGAAGATATTGTGAAGGTAGAGCCAGCGGGGCTAAAGCACGCACTGATGAAGGTTGATACTGATATTCTGGCGCTGGCACTGAAAGGATCATCAGCAGACATTTTAAAAGCAGTTTTAGAGGCACTCTCGGAGAACCGACAAAAAATGCTGATAGAGGAGCTGAAGCATATGGGTCCGCGGGTAAAGTCCGAGATTGACCGCGCCAGAAATGATGTGGTGAATACCTTGCGAGAATTGTATGATGATGGCATCCTCAGACTAAAAGGAGACCATCCCGAAGAGAAGTGGGTGTAATACTGTGAGCGGCATATTCAAATTCACGCCGGAGGAACCGACCGGTATAGGAAGTTTCGTGGTTAGTAATCTCTTCCGGCGTCCCCTTCGCAATTACGTTGCCGCCGTCATCTCCCCCCTCTGGTCCTAAATCAATAATATAATCCGCAGTTTTAATAACGTCCATATTGTGCTCAATGACGATGACTGTATTCCCACGCTCAACTAAACGGTTCAATACAGAAAGCAGTTGGCGTATATCCTCAAAATGGAGACCGGTTGTGGGCTCGTCAAGGATATACAGCGTTTTCCCGGTGCCGATTTTTGACAATTCGGTGGAGAGTTTGACGCGCTGAGCCTCGCCGCCGGAGAGCGTGGTTGCCTGCTGGCCTAAATGAATGTATCCTAATCCGACATCCCGAATTGTTTCCAGCTTCCGCCGAATCTGCGGGATATTCCCTAAGAATTCTAACGCCTGATTGACCGTCATATCAAGTATATCGCTGATGGTTTTCCCTTTATACCGTATCTCAAGGGTTTCACGGTTATAGCGCTTCTCCTTGCAAACCTCGCAGGGGACGTAGACATCCGGCAAGAAGTGCATTTCAATTTTGATGATTCCGTCACCCTGGCAGGCTTCACAGCGTCCGCCTTTCACATTAAAGCTGAACCTGCCGGGCTGGTAGCCGCGCAATTTGGATTCCGGGAGCTGAGCAAACAAATTCCTGATATGGGTAAACACTCCGGTGTAGGTTGCGGGATTTGAGCGAGGCGTTCTTCCGATCGGGGACTGGTCTATAGCAATAACCTTATCAACATATTCAAACCCCTCAAGGCGGGTATACGGGAGCGGCTGTTCCTTGCTGTGATAAAACTTCTTGGTCAAAGCTCGGTACAGGGTTTCATTGACAAGGGTGCTTTTCCCGGAGCCTGAAACACCGGTTACGCAGATAAATTTTCCAATCGGAAATGCAACGTCAATCTTTTTCAGATTATTTCCGGAAGCTCCATATATGGTGAGCGATTTACTATTTAATTTTCTGCGAACGGAAGGAATGGGAATATTTTTTTTCCGAGAAATATAGTTACCGGTAAGAGATGCGGGATTATTTGCAATTTCCGCCGGCGGCCCTGCGGCGACGACCTCACCGCCGCTTATCCCTGCCCCTGGTCCTAAATCCACGACATAATCTGCCTGAAGGATTGTATCCCGGTCATGCTCAACGACAATGACAGTGTTTCCTAAGTCGCGCAGTTTGGTCAGGGTATTGATGAGCCGGTTATTATCACGCTGATGGAGTCCGATGCTCGGCTCATCTAAGATATACAGCACGCCCACAAGCTGAGAGCCGATTTGCGTTGCTAATCGGATTCGCTGGGCTTCACCGCCGGAGAGTGTGCCAGCGGAACGGTTTAACGTCAAATAATCCAAGCCGACGTTATTCAAGAATTCAAGCCGCTCAATAATCTCTTTCAGAATCTGGCGTGCAATTTCCCGCTCGCGATCGGTCAAGGTAATTGTTTTAAAAAAGCTGATAACCTCCTTTACTGACATCTGGACGACTTCGTGAATATTTTTTCCGCTTATGCGGACGGCTAAGGGTTCTTTTTTCAGGCGGGCACCGTTGCAATCCTGACAGGGAATCGTATTCATAAAATCTTCAATAAACGCACGGATGTACTGCGAATTCGTCTGTTTATACCGCCGGTTCAGGTTCGGAATAACACCCTCAAAATTCCGAATCCATCTGCCTTGTTCTTTTGTATGAGAATATTCAAAAACAAATTCTTGCGAGCCAGAGCCGTACAAGATTACCTGCTGGGCTTCTTTGGGTATCTTTCTAAAAGGGGTGAACAGAGAAAAATTGTAATGCCCTGCGATTGCTTTGAGCATCGTGATATACAATTTGCTTCCCTGGACGTCGCCCCAGGCACGGATGGCACCCTCCATCAAGGAAAGATTATGGTCTCTGATAACCAGATTGGGATCAATTTCCATCCGGGAGCCCAATCCACCACAGGTCGGGCAGGCACCAAACGGACTGTTAAACGAAAACATCCGCGGCGCTAATTCTTCATAATTGATTCCGCAATGGACACAAGCGAACTCCTCGCTGAAGAGGAGCTCTTCGCCGGACTTTGTGAATCCATTCCCCAGGGAAAAAACAATCTGCACGATTCCCCCACCTAATCGGAGGGCGGTTTCAACCGAATCGGTCAGCCGCTTAGACTGGTCAGGGCGGGTTACCAACCGGTCAACAATAACCTCAATCGTATGCTTTTTATTCTTATCCAAAACAATTTTATCGGATACTTCCATAATTTTGCCATCAACACGGACACGGACATATCCGTCCTTGATTATCTGGCGAAACAGTTCTTTATATTCACCTTTTCTGCCGCGCACTAACGGCGACAACACCTGAAAACGAATTCCTTCGGGGTAAGACAGCACGGTGTCAACCATCTGTTGAACGGTCTGCCGCTGAATCAGTCTGCCACAATTGTAACAATAGGGAGTTCCAATGCGGGAAAAGAGCAGGCGAAGGTAATCATAGATTTCGGTAACAGTGGCGACGGTTGAGCGGGGATTCCGGCTTGATGTACGCTGTTCAATGGAAATCGCCGGCGATAGCCCTTCAATATAATCTACATCGGGTTTTTCCATCAATCCCAGAAACTGCCGTGCATAGGCTGAGAGCGACTCTACATACCGCCGCTGTCCCTCTGCATATATCGTATCAAACGCTAATGAGGATTTGCCGGAGCCGGAAAGCCCCGTAAACACGACAAACGAATTCCGGGGGATGGAAACCGTGATATTTTTCAGGTTATGTACTCGTGCCCCGCGGATGGTAATATATTTTTTATCTTCCATTTCGCAAAAAATTGCAACTTACATAAACTAATGAATTTACATCTATTTTAGGAAACATTCAAGAATTATTCAGAATTATTTATAAAAGGAAAATATAGACCTTTGAAAAAATCAGTTTTCAGTCCCGAGTACTCGGGATTTATGTGGCACCCATCCCGAGTACTCGGGATGGGTGTTTTAAATAATCATCTGTACAAACTCCATAATTTTTCAAAGGTCTCAAATAATGAATTGAAGAGAATAATGTATACGATTGTTATGGAGGGGCGTATTGCAATACGCCCCTCCAATAAGACAATTTTTTCACAAAATATATAATGAGCATATTCATCTTCCCATTTGTATTTTATAATAAACGAATCTACAGGGTCTCCGTATGCGGATAAAAATACTTTTTACAACTGTAATAGTTCTTTTTGCGCTGTCTTTTTCAAATGCACAGACAAAATATGATTTTTCTTCCGTTGACAATCTGCTTCAAGATGCTGTTCCGAAAATCGGCGGGAGCGCAGTTCTCATCGTGATGAACAATCAAGTACTGTATCAGAAGGCGTTTGGCGAATTCACGATTGATGAAGTAGTAATGATTGCCTCCGCCTCGAAATGGCTCTCTGCCGGTGTTATTATGTCATTAGTTGACGAAGGCAAATTATCATTGAACGATCCGGTATCCAGGTATATCACCGCATTTACCGGTAAAAAGGGGGCTATCACCATCCGGCAGTTATTTTCGCACACATCAGGATTATCACGTGAAAACGAGCTGGTGCTGATGAATCCGCTCATAACGCTTGAAACGGCGGCGAACCGCATTGCGCAGATGGAGCTTGCCGCCGAACCGGGGACTGAATTTGCCTATGGCGGTATTTCTATGCAGGTTGCCGGACGGATTGCCGAAATCACCGGAGGAAAACTATGGAATGAATTATTCAAAGAGCGCATTGCCGATCCGTTAGAAATGAAGAATACCGATTACGGTGGTTTGCTGGGGATAACCAAAAATCCTATGATTGCCGGTGGCGCAAAATCCTGCCTCAAGGATTATGGAAATTTTCTCTCTATGATTATAAACAAAGGTGTGTTTAAATCTAAACATGTTCTTTCAGAAACTGCAATTCAGGAAATGCTGAAAAACCAGATTGGAGATGCCGTGATAAAATTCTCACCGTATAGTTTCTTTACCTCTGAGCGAATCACGTATGGCATCGGGGTCTGGCGGGCGCAGGTAGACCCGCAGACCGATGATGTCATTGTTGCAAGCTGTCAGGGAGCGTTCGGATTCAGTCCCTGGATTGACAGGCAAAAAAATTTATACGGTGTATTGTTGGTACGCAACCGCCTGCAGAATGTAATGCCCGTGTATGTGGAATTGAGGAAGATGATTGACATAATTCTAAAATAAATAAAGAAAATATTATTTATTGAATTTAAAACTTTTGCATAGTATATTAAACAATAGAAAAATAACATTTTGTCTTCATTAAAAATTGAAAAATTTTACTGAGTAAGGAGATTGAAACAGATGAATATTTACCGGTTTTCTGTAATTATAGAAAAAGATAAAGATGGATATTATGCATTTTGTCCAGAAATGCAGGGGTGTTATATACAAGGGGAAACCTATGAAGAGGTTATAGTAAATATCAAGGATGCTTTACGCCTTCACATAGAGGACAGAATAGCAGATGGGGAGGCAATTCTGCAGGCTGAATCAGTAAGTCTAACTTCAATGGAAATCGCCGTATGACGGAAAAACTTCCGAGAGTAACCGCTGGAGACACAATCCGAGCATTAGAACGAGTAGTATTTTTTTTAGCCCGTCAAAGCGGAAGCCATAAAATCTATAAAAACAATCAAGGAAAACGGGTTACTATTTCGTTCCATACAGGCAAAATCCTTCACCCAAAAATCTTAACAAGCATACTAAGGGATGCTGAGATAACAATAGAAAGATTTAAGGAATTAATGAAGTAAAAGAGAAATATGGTGACAAAATGCTTAATTATCAATAATCGAATTGAATTTATATGAATTTGATTACTGTACGTATAGTGCGGATTATCATTATTGAGTATTTATATTAAACGACTTAAAAAATTACACGTTGATAAATGAGATCTTTGATTTAACGCAGGCTATTCGCCCATACTAAATGGGCGAAATTATATAACAATTTTAAGAAACGGTAGAGACGCCCCAACGGGACGTCTCTACTTTAGTTTGCGTTTTAACGGATTTTTTCAAAGATCTCTTTATAAAAAATGTTTTATCAGAAAACAGTTTTTCAGAGATTTCAATTATATTATTTAACAACTGTTTTTAATAATTCGTACGCATATTGATATCGTGGGGTGTCCTTAGAAATATCGCTGAGCTGTTCAAGTATCGTTTTTATTTCCCCATCTACCTTTCTATATTCCTGGACAGCGGTTTCGGGTTTTAATGTTACTCTGGTACCGGTTTGCACTGCGGAGACGACCGCATCGAACGGATACCTCCACTCGGGCCAGCGGTTCTCCCGACCAAAGTCATAAACCTTATACAACCGCTCTAATTTGGTTTTCATTCCTGATAAAAGATTTACATCATCGCTTGGAAATACGACTACAATGGTAACTTTCTCATTCACACCAAATTCGTCGGTGCGAAGGATTGTTTGAACGTCCGTACCATTGTAAGTCCACGAATTCGAGACAATGTCTTTATTGTACGGCAGTTTTTTTCCGTTCACTGCTACCGACTGTGCGGGAAAAGAAACCGGGAATCGCAGTTCATACGCCCGTGAGGTCAGCATTCCCTGATAACTGCCCTTAATAGGGGATATAGTAACGACGACAGTATTTCCAGTTTTTACAGAACTGACATCGGTATAGGTATAAGCGTCCTTTTTATAGTTCTGGCTGTTGTCTTCGTCATCATAGAGTGAGGTTTTCCCGGAACTGCCGGGGAATATTGTTAGAATAAGCGGATTTACCGGTTTTTCGTCTACATATTTCATATCGGGCTGCATCGGGACAATGGCGCCAGCTTTCGCATAGACCGGAGTTTCGCTTAATAAAAACGTTCGCTCAAGGGTTTGTTCGCCTTTCAATTCTGTACCGGTTTGCCATTCAATCCAATTGCCCTGCGGCAGCCAGACCTTTTTCACTGCAAATAACGTATCTTTGCCCATCGGTTGAGTTATGGGCGAAACCATCAAATCATTACCGAACATATACTGATTTTTGAATAAATAAGCGGAGGTGTCTTCCGAGTAGGAGTAATACATCGGACGGCAGAGTGAAATTCCGGTATCGTAGGCTTCTCTTGCGGCGGTATAAATGTATGGAATTAAGGAATAGCGGAGGAGATAATAATCTCGCATAATAGAGAAATAATTCGGCGGGAAGTTCCAGAGGCGACGGTCTATGCGGGTGTCTTCGGTGCTGTGGATTTTCAGAACTGGACTGAACGTCCCCAACTGAATCCAGCGGGTAATTAACTCCGGGTCATCGGGACCTCCCATATGCCCGCCAATGTCGTGGCTCCAGTAGCCAAAACCAACATTTGATGCCGTCGCGGTAAAATATGGTTGAAAATCAAGACAATTCCAGTTATTACGGGTATCACCGGAGAAGCCGATTTGATAGCGATGATTGCCAAGACCACCCCAGCGATGGTAAATGAGCGGGCGTTTTGTATTCTGCCGCTCCATATCAGTAAAATGCACATAATTGAGATAGAACGTTGGATTCACGCCTTTAATAGTCGTTGTGCTCCACTGCTGCCAGTCAAGCCACCAGAAATCTATACCCATTTTTTCCATCGGGTGGAGAACGAGGTCAAAATACGTTGTTGCAAATTTCTTATCAACAATATTGAACGGGATATAGGCATTTGTTGCCGGGTCAATGCCCATTGCTTTTGCAAATTCCGGATAGACCTTCTCGTGCGGCTGAATACCGGACGCTGGATGGATGTTAAGGCAGGTTTTTAACCCTTCTGATTGTGCCCAATTTAGATATGATTGTGGGTCGGGGAAATAATTATCATTCCAGGTAAACCCTGTCCATCCGGATGACTGCCCAGCCTGGTCGCGTCGTTTGGTTCTCCCATCAAACCACTCTGGTTTATTGACAATGTGCCAGTACATATCAATAACCAAAACGTCCAATGGGACGTTATGAGTATCAAACTCTTTCTTGAGGTCTTTCAGCTCCTGGTCGGTATATTTCCAGTAGCGGGATTGCCAGGTGCCGAACACAAATTTCGGCGGTAAGGAAATCCTGCCGGCAATAGTTATATAGTCTTTGAGAACCTGCTGGTAATCTGTTCCATATCCAAAAAAGTAAAGGTCTTGCCGGGGTTTTTCCGGACGGGGGGTAACCCAGGGCCAATCAGAGTTATCAAATACCGGACGTTCAGAATCATCTATTACCGTCCACCCGTCGCGGGAAAGCATTCCCGGCTCCAGTCTAATCGCTCCATTGCTGCCGTCAAGCGTGCGAGCAGTCCCGAATAAATTACCCATATTTTCCAAACCGGGATGCCATTGGATTGTCTGCCTGCCGCCACTATATTCTATCTGGAGATTCTCGGATTCAAACCGTCCGCTATTCAGCTTGTATTTTAATGTCAGCTCTTTTGTTGTAATATTCAGCCAGCCGTCTTTTTCAGTTTTTTGATATCCCGGCACAGAGAGGTTTCTGTTCACGAAGACAAGCGATGCACGGTCTTCAAAAATGCCGTCTTCTGTCCATTCCATTCTGATGACGCGGGGCGTTAACACCGTAAAGCGCGCTGTCCCGCTTATGACGACCGCTTTTTTATCCGCTATCGGATTATATTCCTGCGCATAGAGACAATCAAAACTGTAATAAAATGCAAAAAGAGCACATAAAGCGAAGAAGACAGAAATCTTTTTCATATACTCTGCACCTCCAGAATATGCATTATGGTTTCGGAAGATTATTCTGATTATAAATTAACAAAATAAATCAAAAAGTAAAGAACTATTATAACCTTCTTTTTAATACGGAAAGGAATAAAGAATAGGTTCAACAATCCGATACCTATACATCCTGTATGGAGTCTGTTAGGAACAAAAAAGCCGCCAGACAACTGCGGCTTTTTCGTATGGGAGGTTTACTAAAATGTTTCTTAAAACTTTACAGCTTAAAAAATTACTTCTTATATTATAAGACGATTCAAAATGGGATTTTGTTGCATAAAAAATCAGCGAATCTTTAAAAATTCACATATATTTACTAAATCCTTGCATTTTTGACAATATTTTTAATCAATTTATTAAAGAGAGAACTTTGAAAAAATCGGTTTGCATAAAAAAAGTTATGTTTAATGTGGCACCCATCCCGAGTACTCGGGGTTTTGTGGGTTTATAATAATAGTATCTATTTAAAATCTCTATTTTTCAAAGGTCTCAAAAATTTTATATCATTAGTTTCCGGTAAAAAGTAAAACGATTATGTTTAATTAAATCAAGAATAATAAGTTACAGGATTTAAATTCTATTTGGAATAACGATTAAATCCGCCGTTGGCGGACGTGAATCGCTCTTTGATAAGAGAGGAAAGACCACCCCTAACCCCTCCTTAATCCGCCAAAAAGACGGCGGAGAGTGGAATTGTACTTCTCTCCTCCGCCGTCTTTTTGGCGGATTAAGGGGGAGACTAATAGGAAGTCTCTCATTCATTCACACAACACCGGATTTTTACCGGACAGTAGTGATTTTATATAGTTTGTCTGTAAAATTGCCGATTAAAAAGACAGGAGAAAAGAGAAAGGATTCAGAATGGCAATAGGTGCACTTACTATACCCGCATCAGGGATGCATGCCGCAGTTTCTGCATTTGACGCTTCTGCCACCAATATTGCAAACAGTAGTACTCCCGGTTACAAACGGATTGTCCCGGAATTTCAACACGAAGAAACCGGTGGCGTTATTTTCCAATTCAAACGTGACGAGACACCGGGAGTGCCAGAATATGATGTATACACAAATACCCGCACAGAGAGTTCAAACACTAATCTAATCAATGAAATGACCGCACAAATTGCTGACCTTGCCCTGTTTAAAGCGAATGTACAGGTTTTAAAGGCAGAGGATTACTTGCTCGGCGAAGCGGTAAATATTTTAGCATAATAAATTTTTGACATTATATACTTGACAAACTAAAAAATAAATCTTACTGAATAAAATAATTATTAATGTTCAGAAATTTTCAATGTATATTATACTTAAAAGTACGTACAATGACAGACAAGCAAGACAAGCGGCTTAATATAAGGATTGACACTAAATTATTTTAACAATCTTTTAAGTACTCAAAAAATTCTTCTCTGGTCATATTGGCAGATTTCATATTGTTCTTTATTATCCCAATTCCGACTTCATCGTATTTTGGTATAATAATCGGTCTCAAAATTCCATCTTTTGTATAAACTAAATAATTATCAGTTTGCCTTGAGAATTTAAACCCAGCCTTTTTAAACACGCACTCAATTTTTTTCCAATGAAGAGCGGTTAAGTTGGGCATGCTTGAAAATCTTCACTCACTACAAATGGCAAAGAAACATTGATCGTATTTCTTGATTCAGGCAGTGTACGCTTCTTAGAACGAGAAACTCTTAATGGGACAAAACCACAGTCTTTTAATACTTGGTCTAATGTCCCACGTTCAAAGCAAGAAATTAAAAATAATTGAATAGCTTCAGCAAGGTTTTTTTCTGCCTCTTGGGAAGATTCCCCTTGTGTACATAAATCAAGAACAGGGCAAGAAGAATAATACCATTTACCCCTTTTTTGTATTACCATTGGGAATTTTCCCTCTAAAGACACCCGCATTTTCATGGCGCTTTTTTCTATGAGTTTCAATATAAGTTATCGGTAATTATACTAAAACCTTAAGCAAAAACAATGCCTAAATTATCTATGTTAATGAGCTATGATGGCGTGAATTTCTATCCCTTGCACCGCCTAATTTAAAAAAACTCTGTTGCAAATGTCAACAAGAATCTCACATTTTTTCCTATTTTAAATACGTAAATCATAAGGGAAAAGTTCTATAAGTAGAATTACACTTCTTTCTTGGGGATGCATAAAATGAATTAAAATCAGCCCCATAAAGGAGTGTTCATCAGGGGGGATTATGAAATACTCCTTTAGGTAATTAACTCTCTAAATTATATTACATTTTATAAATTGGTTTATAAAGTATATAATGTCATAAATTTTTTTATTCCTACGCCCATCCAGAAAAATTATCCTGCTCCTGAATGTTTAAATTTTTCTTAAAAAATGAAACTTTAGTGTAATAGTGTAGTATAATACTGTAGAACTATAACACAGGAATATCAATTATGGTAGCATTTGAAATAGATCATAAAAAAGGACTGCCAATATACTTGCAGATAATTGAGCAGATAAAACATTTTATTGCAACCGGGAAGTTATCGGTTGGAGAACAATTACCAACTGTTCGGACATTATCGGTTCAATTATCGGTAAACGTAAATACAATAGCAAAGGCGTACACTGAATTAGAGCAGGTGGGTATTGTTGAAACCCGGCAGGGAATTGGTACATTTGTGAAAAAGCAGGAGACAGTACTTGAAAAGCACGAACGTGCAGAAAAGCTCCACTCATTGGCATCGGCGTTTATTGATGAAGCGGTTTTGTTCGGGTATACACCGGATGAAATAACGGAAACGGTTCAAAAACTCATTCGTGAACTCATTCCCGATATCAAGTAAAATTATAATTAACCATAAAGAATACAGAGTTACCCAGAGTTTTTATGAAATAATATTTAAATCAACGTATCGGAAAGAAAATTTGTATGAATAATGACTATAGAGAGATCAATTCTGCCATTTTTTACGAGGAGCAGAGGTTCCGGCAGAAGTGGCTGTGGGTGATGATTATTGGTTTGAACATTTTTCAAATTTGTATTTGGGGATATGGAATAATTCAACAGTTTGTCTTTGACAAGCCTTTCGGTAATAAGCCAATGTCTGATTTAGGACTCATTATTACAAGCTCCCTTGTTATTCTGTTTACTTTATTGATTTTAGTGCTTTTTTATTATATACAACTTATTACTGAGGTCCGATACGATGGGCTTTATATTAAATTTTTCCCACTTCACTGGTCATACCGACGAATTCCACTGGAATCGGTTATTCAGTATGAGATTCGGAAGTATAAACCGATTCGGGAATACGGTGGGTACGGCATCCGATATAGTATAAAATACGGCAAGGCATATAATGTAAGCGGGAATCAGGGACTGCACCTGGAATTTGATACCGGCAAGCGTCTGCTCATCGGCACGCAAAAACCAGACGAGTTATATCAGGCAATAAAGAAAATTTTAAGATAATATATATAAGCAATAAGGAGAGAATACTGATGTTTGTGCCTTATGTTCCAGTCTCTTATCACAATAAGAGTGAAAAAAATAAAACATCAACTGTTAAAGTGAGAGATCACATACGGAGGAACAAAGCTATGGCTACAGATCTATCAACGACCACTTCATCTTCACTGAGCCGGTTAGATCAGCATCGGTTTAATTTTGTTACCGGGATTATTCTGGTTGCGGCGATTATCATTGCGGCAATCACGGCGGTTCTTACTATAAATATCTGGCTTAAGGCTCTTATGCCGGTGGTCATTATTGTTATTGGGTGGATTGGATCACTCTCACCACAGATAGCAAAGGAGTGGGAGAAGGGAGTAGTGCTGCGGTTTGGAAAATTCCGGCGGCTTATCGGACCGGGGCTGTACTGGATAATCCCGTTAGTTGATAAAGCGGTGCTCTGGATAGACCAGCGGACGATGACAACCACGTTCACGGCGGAAAAAACGCTCACCAAAGACACGGTGCCAGTAAATGTAGATGCAGTGCTGTTCTGGATAGTATGGGATGTGAAGAAGGCAGCGCTTGAAGTGAATAATTATCGGATGGCAATATCCTGGGCGGCGCAGACGGCGCTCCGGGATATTATTGGAAAAACGGAGTTAGCCGCCTTGCTTGCCGGGCGGGAGATGATTGATAAAGAACTGCAGAAAATCATTGACCTTCGTAGCGAGCCGTGGGGGATAACCGTGCAGTCGGTGGAAATTCGTGATGTCGTTATACCGGAACAATTGCAGGATGCGATGTCTCGTCAGGCGCAGGCAGAGCGTGAGCGGCAAGCACGTGTCATTTTAGGCGATGCCGAAACCCAGATTGCTGGTAAATTCACAAAGGCGGCGGAAAGTTATATCAATAATCCTATCGCACTGCATTTGCGGGCGATGAATATGCTCTATGAAGGATTGAAAGAAAAGGGAGCATTGGTTATCGTGCCGAGCACAGCGGTGGAATCAATGGGATTGGGAACAATTGCGGGGCTGTCGGCTCTAAAACAGCAGCTATACCCTCAGTAATGTATACGATTGATGTATCTGCAGGGACGAGTTGGTTCAAATTTTGGGCATAAACCATCCCGCTTATGCGGAATAATTTGAACCTTATGGTTCTTTTAATGTAGAACCGATTGGTTCAGGTTTTTCCGAAGGTTCGGGATGGCTATGCTATAAACCTGAACCAACGTTACATTTAAATTATTCTGTAAGGGCGGGTTTTTCCGAAGGATCGGCTTATTGCCAAAAACCCGCACAAATGTATCCACAAAAACTAATGTTACGCACTGCGTGCCGGCGCTATTGATAAAACAATTATTCTACAACATAATACAGAAAAAATGTTAGAGGAGGCGATACAATGAATCAAAACAGCCTTATCCTTTTATTTGAGAGGGGCGGGGTTTTTATGTTGCCCCTGCTCATTATAGCAATTATTGTCATATTATTAGCGGGGAAAAGCTTTTTTGATATAATTTCCCAAAAATCAAAGAATAAAAGCCCGGTCACCGGCATAAACGCTGTTTTTCTCTTCAGCGGGACAGCGCCGTTAATAGGTATAATCAGCTGGTTTTGGGGATTTTTTATTGCAACAACGACAATAACGACTTCGATGCTGCAAAATGATATTTCCGGGGGAATTATATGCGATGGATTAGAGCAATCATTAATAACGATTATATTTGGATTCTGGATATTTTTAATCGGGATAATTTTGTGGTTTATTTTGCACGCAATCAATAACAAATTGACAGAAAGTTCTTAATACAACCTGTTGGTTGCTATGTATGGGCATAGTGTCCGCCCAATTTTGATTGGGCGGATATTTTACACAACAACTAATAATTCAATAAAAACATTTGGGGCGACACTATGTTAAAGGTAATTTCTGACGGGGGCATTATAACAGTGCTCGAGATTTGCTGTTTTGTTATAGCAGTGGTCTATACGGTATACAGTATTATAAAAATAAATAAACATAAACGCGGCATCTCCGTCTCGGATTTAAAAACCGGAATACTTGCCGTGATGACATGGAGCTTGTTAAGTGTTGTAATTGGAATATTAGGGGCTCTGCAGGTTTTACGTTTCACATTTGATAAAATTTCTCGAAGCAATGAATTTCCCTTTTCAGTAATGTGGAACGGATTCTATAAGGCAGATATTGAATTTATATTTGGATTTCTCTTCTTTTTGGTTGGAATAGTACTATGGTTCTTTTTGAATGCTTCATATAAAAATATAAAAATGAGCAAATCGGATAAATAAAAGATGAGGCAGAACAACAAAAAAGCCGCATATTGGCAAAATGGCAGAGCCATACGGAATGTATCCCCCGAGTACTCGGGGGGATGAGAAAAATACTAAAACAACAGTCAAAGCAAAACCCGCCAGAAAGACGGTGGGTTATTTCAGTCCGAAGTACAATCCGGGACAAAGAATAAATGCAGGCAAAAATACTGTAATAAACATCAGTGGCACATCCCGAGTCCCGAGAAATCCTGAATACTCGGGAGAACCCGGTGATCCTCGGGACTGTCAATGCTTTCAATATATACATAAAGAGAATCATTAATAGAGAATAACTGCAGGCAAATATATCTGTTATAAACATCAGTGGCACAGACATTCTTGTCTGTGTAACTAATGTTTTCATTTTTAACCGCAATAATCACCGCTGAATAATCCAGCCGTATTTAAAAATCATTTTGTAAAAACCATAATATTTATTATTTTTGAACTTTAATTACTGTTATGGGATACTGTAATGCATATAACAAACGGAGTGGAGTATGTTTAAGCTGTCAAAGTTCTGGAAGCTGTATGTAGCAGCATACGTGGTATGGCTGATTGTTCTGGTTGCGGGACCGACACTTGGTTTGCGAGAGACGCTGACAGGGAGTCAATGGAAGATGTGGCTCTATGTGCCTCTCTCATTTTTTATCATCGGGAATCTCCCACTTAAATTGCCGACTCGGATATTAATCGGGCTGTTGTTGGGCGGAGTTGGCGGATTATTAATTGGTCCTGATATTAAGATATTTGAATTTATTGGAACCATTTTTATACGTCTGATATTTATGGTTATTGTTCCGCTGGTGTTTGCCTCCTTATTTTCCGGTACGCAGAGTATGGGTGACATTCGGAAAATGGGTCGGGTTGGCTTTAAGACCATTTTTTTCTATGTTACGTACACGATAATCGGCGCCTCAATTGGTTTAATTCTTGCTAACTCATTTAGGCCGGGCGAAGGACTTTCTAAAGAGTCGCAAGAGAAATTGATGGCAAGTTATGGACAGACTGTGCAAGAAAAAGTTACAACAATACAAAAACCCTCCTTTAAAGATACGATTGTCAACATTGTTCCCAAAAATCCGTTTCATGCAATGTCATTAGATCCACCTGATATGCTTGGATTAATCTTTTTCGCAATCTTTATGGGAGTGGCAATTACGTTTATTGGAGAGGATCGCCGGAAAATTGTGGTAACCTTCTTTGATGGCATCTTTGATGCGATGCTTGCAATTGTTCAGGTTGTCATCCAAATAGCTCCGTACGGGGTATTTGCGCTTATTGCGTCAGTTGTCGGACAGTTCGGTGTCGGTATGCTTATTGTACTTATTAAATATACGTTAATTGTATTAGGCGGATTAGCTATTTTATGGATTTCTTACTTTCCGGTTACCCATTTTCTAACACCGATAAATCTTTTCGGATTTATTAAATCTATCAGGCAGGTAATGATAGTAGGATTTTCCACATCTTCTTCAGCGGCAACGCTTCCGATAATGCTGGAGACCTGCAATAAAAAATTGGGTGCTCATGCGTCTATCTGCAATTTTATGCTCCCTTTGAGCATAACGGTCAATATGAACGGAACGGCGCTCTATCAAGCGGTCGCAACTGTGTTTATTGCACAGGTGTATGGAATAAACCTTTCGGTCGTTGACCAGATTCTCATTGTGATAATGGCAACGTTAGCGGCGATAGGAGCCGCTGGAGTGCCCAGCGCCGGTATAATGATGCTCGTAATGATTCTTCAGGTAATCAATATCCCACCGGAGGGAATCGCATTAATCTGGGGTGTTGACCGTCTGTTGGATATGGTGCGTACAATGGTGAATGTTACTGGTGATTGCACTGCGGTTACGTGCGTAGCGAGATGGGAAAATGAACTGAATCCACCCGCAGAAATTCTGAAAAATAAATAATTATTAACTGCTGAGAACACAGAGGATATAACTTTTATTAATAAAACATCTGATATAACGTGGCAAACGCCACGGCTACCAATTGTACTAAAATACTCTGTGAACGCTGTGCTCTCTGGTTTATAACAGTATATACTGATTTTAATGAGAAAACCAACGATACTTCTGGTTGCACCGTATAGAGGGCATCGGATATTGTACGAGCATATTCTCTCCGAGCGATATAATGTACTCATTGCGGACAGGTTACCTCCCCCTGATTCTATTCTTCTTAAACGGGCACTCGGAGTTTTGATAATAAACCAGTGGGAACCAATAGACGATTATCTCGTTGTAGATTTCGCAGAAACGACTAAATTGCCAGTTATTATCACTGCAGATAGAGGATATACCTATCATTTCCATCCCCTCCTTCATCATCCGGACATCACCCTTATAACCAGCTCTGTTTCAAGTGAACGGCTTTTCTCAGTTTTAGAAAAAGTCATTTCGCAAACGACTTCTCAGCAGAGCAAACTGTTAGAAAAACCAGTTTGTAAAAGTTTGAAATCAGCGTATAAATCCCCAATATTCCGGCGAAAAATTGAAGCGGTTATTGAATATATTAACACTCATTATGATGAGATAGATAATTTTCGGGAAATTGCTGACAGGTTTGACCTTAATTATTCCAGTATGCGAACTGCAATTAAGCAGAAGACTGCAAAATTCCCCCGCGAGTACCTTCAGACGGTGAGAGTGGAATCTATACTGAAATTGATTCAATTTACGCAGTTGAGCATTGAGGAAATCTGCATTGAAGTCGGATTTCACGATACCACATATGCACAAAAACTATTTAAAAAGATGTATAAGACACATAGTAAAGAATGTATTGTAAAGCTCCGTCAGGGGTATTAAACCAAAAAGTATGTGCGTGCAGGTATAATTATCTATTTCACAGATACCGTTTCCTGCACCTCGGGTTTCGATTTGGGCAGGTAAATCCAGAGTAAAATATAGAGAACTATCCCATATCCATAAAGAACAACAGAAAGTACAAACAAAACACGCCATACCCAGGAAGGAATCGGAGAACTCTCACCGAGTCCGCCGCATACGCCCCCGAGCCTTTTATCTCCGGTTGATCTTTTTAGCTGACTAAGCCAATTGTCTCTTGATGAAACAATCATATCTATTTTCTCTTTAGGACATGGCATAAATATCCACATCAGACCATATACCAAAACTCCAACACCATACACGATAGTAAATAAACAAAACAGCATTCGCCAGAACCATGCGGGCACAGCAGTGTATTCTCCAAGTCCTCCGCATATTCCTGCAAATACTCTATCTTTATTCGATCTGGCAAGTTGGTGTAAAACGCTATTTTTGCGCATTTCTTTTTCTCCTATTTTGCTCCAGAAATTGGACAGAGTATGACCGATATCGTTGAGAGTTTCTGAAAATGATACCTTTGTAGTTTCGTTGGCAGTATCATACTCGAATTTATAATCTAAAACGTCTGAAAGTGTTCTGATGGTATACGGGCGAGGCCGAACTTCACCTGCTTCTAACCGTTGGATGCTCCGTACATTCATCTTACAAAGATAGGCAAGATCTTCTTGAGAAAGGTTTTTTTGACTGCGCAGTTCCCTTATTTTATTACCAATTTCTAATCGGTTCATATTCGATAGCCTTTTTTCTATAATAACAACGTAATGTACATAAATGTTCTATCTTTGGCAACAGAATACATACGACATATTTACGGCATTACATAAATGTATTCCCAAACACACAGCTTATATACTTTGAGACCTTTGAAAAAATCCATTAAATCGCGGACTATCCGCCTCTTTTTAAAGGGGCGGAGCGGCTGCTCAAAAATGAGCTTAAAAATATTATATAATTGGTAGCCGCAGGCTTTAGCCTGCGTTAAATCAAAGATCTCACTTTTATTGTTTCTATAGTCAAAGCATACCCTTTGCTCCAGGGGCATCATTTTACGCATAAGAACAATAAAAATCCTTGACATCGGCGAAAAAAAAGTGTAATATGTACTCGGTAAAGTATAAAAATTGGGGCTTGACTAGGTGACTTAAAATAATTATCTTATAAGTCAATGTCCCATAATAAATTATCAAGATATTACAAGCGAAAAATTATTAATTGTTTTTCGCTTGAATTAACAGCTACACAATCAGCCA
>Ga0315291_10000859_pt1 | contig 40431 bp, 66 predicted proteins | sample YL17G12_20_MG_FD_203070 | JGI IMG/M metagenome (GOLD analysis project Ga0315291, IMG submission 203070) | Sediment microbial communities from Yellowstone Lake, YNP, Wyoming, USA - YL17G12_20 | ecosystem: Environmental > Aquatic > Freshwater > Lake > Sediment | place: USA: Wyoming | collected...
CTTCAGCAATTTCGTACTATTGTGGAGTTTAGGACTAACATTGTCCTATTACTCATCTAATCAATCTGATATGTAGCCTGATAGGGGAGGGGCAGCCCTCCCCCGAGGCAAAGGAAAATAACAATGGCTTCACCGTTTATTCTTCGCAAAGGCGTTTCCACTCTCGCCGATTTAGCAGATGGGAACAGCATGATTAACCTGGCTGTGGCCGCGGGCGGCAAGTGGTTTTATTGCGATCCGACCAATGGATCTGCTGGCGGCGATGCACGCACGGCAGCAAGCGCCAATTCCAGCCTGTTGACCTGCTACAACCTGCTGCGGGATGGCTACAACGACGGCGTGTTTTTCATCGGCGGCGCAACCGCCTATGAGCCAGCAGCCAATTTTGCATGGGCAAAATCCTACGCCCATTTGATCGGGCTGAACAATTCCCTGCCCGGCCTGGGGGCGCGCTGTCGCATCGTGAACACAGCAGCCAAAGACCTGACGGCCCTATTCACCCTCAGCGGTTCCGGGTGTCTGATTGCTAACATAAAATTCGCGGATGAGAAAGACGCGGCCGCGGATGGGGTTTGTGTCTTGGTCTCCGGCGACCGCAACCATCTGGTAGGTTGTGAATTTTTGGGCATGGCAAATGCTACGGCCTCCGGGCCATTCTCGCGTGCGGGTTCGTATTCCCTGAAAATCAGCGGCGAGGAAAACACCGTAACGGGCGGTTCGATTGGTTGCGATACCATCGCGCGCACCGCGGCAAATGCCGAGCTAGTCGTGAGTGGTACTCGTAATCGGTTCATCGGTTGCGACATTCGCTCGAATAGCGTTACTGCTGGCAAGTTTCTGGTCAAGATTGATTCGAGCGCAGCCGACCTTCGCGATGTCCAGTTTACCGATGTTTTATTTTTTAACTACTCGACCAACTGGGCAACCGGGATTACGGACGCGATCAACATGAGCGTATCGAATACGGTGTTTGTGATCTTGCGCGGCAACTGCCAGTTTGTGGGCGTGGGTATGGGCGTGGCCGATACCGTGACGCGTATCTATGGCGCGGGCGCAGCCCCCAACGCCGGGATGTTCGTCTCGACCAACCCGAATACCTAATTACCTTTTTTATGTGTGGGGAGGGCGCAATCCCTCCCCCTACCAAAGGCGGCGTTATGTTCCAACTCATAAAACTTGCCATCACCGTTACGGCAGGCGGCGCAGCGACAGTCGTATCTGAAAACTATAATGGCCTGTTATATGGCCTGAAATACGTTCCCGGAACGCTTGACACCGGCGCTGACCTGACCATCTCCAGCACTCAAAGCGAATGCGACATCACCATCCTGACCATCACCAACGCCGGGACATCCGAAGTCGAGTGGTATCCGCGGCTTAACTCGTGCGGTGCTACTGGTGCAGCGAACACCGATTACCTGGTATTACCTCCCGTGATTGGCGCGCTCAAGGTCGTGGTGGCGCAGGGCGGCATCTCGATGAGCGGCACGCTGTACGGGATACTATTGGTGGACTGAGATCCGCGATGACCTTGATAAATTGTTATTGCACCCTGGCTGAGCTTCAGGCCTATCTGACGGCAGTGGGCCTTACGTTCGCCACTGACGGCACGAATGATAACGTGATGGAAGAGATCATCGAGGCCGCCTCGCGCCTCTTCGATGGCGAGACTCGGCGCACGTTCTACTCTCGTGCGGCAGAGACCCGCTATTTCAACGTCCCCGAAGCGGACAGCAGAGACCCGCGCGAACTGAAATTGGACGACGATTTGCTGAGCATTGACACGGGCGGGCTGGTGAATGGCGATACGACCGTTATCACATCCGCGTATTACAAGCTCCTGCCGCTGAACCTGACGCAAAAGCGTGTTATCCGACTCAAGGATAGCTCCAGTTATTATTGGTCATCGGATAGCAGCGGCGATGTGGTTGGCGTTATCAGCGTCAAGGGTTCGTGGGGCTACGCTGCCACAGCTCCAGATAATGTCAAACAAGCCGTACTTGAAATTAGTGCAGGGGCGTACAAGCGGCGTTTCGGTGAGAATCTGAGCGCCGTCACCACCATCACCGCGGCGGGCGTGACGATCACCCCGCAGGACGTGACTGTGTACGCACAGCGCACGATCAACGCGTACCAGAGGAAACTATGAGCCTACAAGCGGGCGCGATCATCACGGCCATAGCCGGACTGAGTATCTCCGGCGTAACCATCAAGGACGATAACTCTATCCCCGCCGATGTCACCAACGCCGGATTACCCCTGTTCTGCCCGCGCCCGAATGGGTTCATTTCAAATCTCAAAACGGTGCGCAACAGCCAGAATGCGGCGGTAACGAAGTACACCGTAACATATACCCTGACTTATCGCCTGTTTTACGCCCCAGTTGGCAGCGGCAGCGGGATCACGAGTATCTACTCTGCTATGGTGGATAAGGTTTTCGTCATCCTGGATACGGTTCTGGCGAATAATGCCATCAATGCCGCGATAGATTTCACGCTGCGCAACGTGTCGGATTTCGGAGCCGTGACCGATGCAGTGAACCACCAGTTCTGGGGCTGTGATTTTACTTTTGACGTGATGGAGTTTGTGGACTGAGGTGAAAAATGAGTCTAACCGGGCGAACTCTCCCGAAATTTGACAGGTTTTATTGCGATGGTTACGACCTGTCTGGCTACAGCCGCACGATTGGCCCGCTCGAACAGGTCTACGACGAGCATGACCTAACCGCCGATATGGGCGATACCGTCAAGGGCTATCTGCCTGGACATTTGCAATCTAACGTCGGTGTGCTCAACGCCGTGTTCGACAACACCGCCACGATAGGACTCCATGCGCTCATGGCAACGGCTGGAGCCATGCGTACCATAGTGGTTGCGCGTGGTATCCGCGCAGCCCCCGCCGCGGGTGATCCGGCTTTCTGTGGGCAATTCGTCCACAAGGGCTATCAACCAGACGGATCGAGCGGCGCGGCGTATGCTACCCTGCCGTTTAGTGGCATGGCCGCAAATGCCGCAACTTTGCAATATGGCGCATGGGGCGTCTTGCTCCATGAGAACGCCGTTCGCTTGGTTGGGAGCGGAGCGAATACCGGGAGCGGGGTTGATAATCCAGCAGGCAAGCAGACCACGCACGGCGGATTTTTTATCTACGAGGTGCTGGCAGGGGACGGAGCCGCTACGCTCTCAGTGGATAACAGTGCATCCGTTGGCAGTGGCTTTTCGGCGCTCTCCGGGGCAACCTCTGGGAGCATCGCGTGCGCGGCGGGCGTGTCGGGCGTTGTGGCGCTTGCGCCGACCGCGACCGTAAAACAATATCTGCGCTGGCAAATTGCATTTGGAGCCGCGACTACAGTTACCTTCGTTTCGTGCTTCGTGCGCGGATTTGGAATCGAACCATAAAGGAGTATTACCATGAGTCTAACAGGAAGAACCGTCACAAAATTTTGGAGAATAGGAATCGATGACGTAAATGGGACACCTCGCGAAGTCCCCTTCGACACGATTTCTCCAGTCGGGTTTCAATATGATGAAGTTGAGTTAACCGCCTGGCAGGATCAGGTAAAGGGCTATCTAACCGCTCATCCCGACGCGGCGATTGACTTCGGCGGGCCATTCGACACGACCGCGTCCGTAGGGTTTGCCGTAAGCGCAGCCACGCCCGCTCTGTCTGGGTCTCACACCGTGTTGTATCCTATCAACGGCCTACAAACCCCCCTGGCGTTCGCGATCCACATCGGCATTCGCGCCTTTTGGGCGACTAACGATCCGGTATTTGGCGTGATAGCGGCCTCTGCCACATCAGGGTATCTGCTGACCAAGTACACGGTGGACGGCGAGAAATACAGCGCGCGCGTCGTTCCGTTTCCTGGCACTGTCCCCGCTTGGGGCACCGCGATAATTACTTAAAGAGAAAGAGTATAAATTGAGCAAAACCATCGTATGCACAGTCCCGAACTTCGAGGGGCCGGTAACGTTTGCTGATCCGATGAACTACCCGCAGCTCATCGCCTGGCGAGAGACCTGGAATAAGGCGCAGGAGATCAGCGCACGCCTGCAAGAAGGCCAGCCAGATGACGCTAAAAAATGGGTTGTCCTCGTGACTGACCTGGACGTGTCCAGCGCGATCCTGCCTGGCGTGCTGACGTGCGTGGAATCGTTCGACAACAAAGGCATGATCCTGCCGGTCAGTATTGGCAACTTTCCCGCGTCCCCCCGCCCGGATGCGGTCACTTACCTGGTGTGGTTGATTACCCAGATCGGCAACGTCATCAATGGAGTAGATACCGACCTAAAAGCGCCAGAGCCGCCGTCTACGAGTGGCTAAGCGGCGGTGAGGACAGGCAGCCCCCCGCCGTCTACGGTCTCACTTGCAACGTTGACCGGTACGGGCCTCGAGCAGTCTTGGGGCGTGAGACGTTGACGGCAAGCGAGATCGTTTGCTTTAACGAGGCGCGTTATATGGAGCAGGTCTACAATTCCCGCGAAAACTACCGCGACAAAGATGGGGCCTCCAACTGGAGTCAGTGGGCCTCGCGCAATCCAGGCGCGGGAAAATACCTGGCCGCGCTGGAAACGGAGATAGAAGAAAATGGCTGATGATGCTGCCGAAGTCCGTTTGATCCTCAATGCGATTGACAACGCCAGCAAGACGATTTCTGGCGTGACGGGCAAGTTGTCCACTTTTAGCAAGATTGCTAAGGGTGGGCAGGACATGGCCGCCGGCTTGGGGATCAATCTCAACGCGCTCAGCAATCCCGCGATGGCAGCCGGGCAGGGGATCAAGATGGTGGCCGATTACATCAAGGGGGCGATGGATGATACAATGGCCTACACTCAGGCCGTCAAAGAAATGAGTATGTCGTTTGCGGCCGCCCCCGAAGAAATCTCGCGCATGATCCAGGCCGGCGACGATATGGGGGTGACAATGGAGGAGATGCGCGCCTCTATGCAGTTCATGAACCGCAACGGATTAGCTCCTACTATCGAAAATCTAGCGGCGCTGGCAGATAGAACTAACCTGATCCTCGATCCAACCCAACGCGCCGATGAACTGGTGAAACTCCTGGGACGGAGTTATACCAAACTCGATCCACTGCTAAAACAAGGCGGCGATGGTATCCGAGCACTGGCCGCAGCGCAATCTGACGCGCTGGTAGTGACACAGGCCGAAATTGATGCCAGCGAGCGCAATCGTGTGGCGATGGACACCTGGGAAGATAGTTTACAGAGTCTCAAATACACCGTCGGGAATCAGGTGATTCCGGTCATGACGGAATTTCTGAATATTCTCAATATGACAGCGGTGAGTGAGGGGGCAAAAGAAGCGACGGATGCCTGGGATGAATTTTTCAAGCAAGAGATAGCACAGGGTAAAACCGCCACGCAAATCGCGGAGGATTACAAAAATAAACAGATCGAGTTAAAAGCAGTTTTGGAATCGGGTATTGACGATGCAGGCTTGCTCAAATATTTTGGCACGTTCCAGCAATATAGGCCCGCACTCGAAGCCGCGACCGAGAATACACAGGATTTTGCACGGGCTGTTTTGAAGGCGTCCGGTAGTTATGAGGAATATGTCCAGGTAATAACGGGCGGCGACAAGATGATGCCGCACATGACCGAACAGGCATGGAATGCAGCGAAGGGACTGAATGCAATCGCGGACGCGGGCGTCAATGTCTCTGGCGTGATGATGGATCAGTACAATTACGCGATGGGACAGGCTGAGCAGGCATCGAAAGACCAGGCGCAGGCGGCGCGCGATCAGGCGCAGGCGGCACGCGATCAGGTGACTGCAAATGAGGCCATGTTCGACAGCATCAATACGGGCCTGGATAGCATGATCGAAAATTTCATGGGTGATATGGAGTGGTTGAAAGGTGGCGGGCTGGAGCTGCAAAAGGAATTTGAAAAAGTCCGCGACGCATGGATACAAGACCCTGGCGATGCTGCCCTGAAGCAGCAGATGGAGGATGTATACATCAAAACTGAGGCGCTCAAGGTCGCGCTTGGTACAATAGATGCCACACAGGCCGGGGAAAATATAGCCGAGATGTTAGGAATACCAATTGGGGAAGCAATGGCAAAATTATATGTCGTGCAAAGCACACTGCTTGCCCTGGACGGTACGCGAGTTACGATCGATATTATGGCTAACATCCCGCCTGAATTACAAGCGATCCTTGCGGGACAGGGATACGGCAGCACAACGACTTCCCCCGGTGGAACGACGACAAATCCTACCCCCGCGCCTGCTCCAGCGCCCACTCCCGGTACGCCTCCTCCCGTTAGGCCTCCTCCTCCTCCCCCCGAAAACTATGCTCTTGGCGGGTCGGTATATGCCAATGCAATGGCCGTTTGGAATGAGCCTGGCTATCGAGGCGAAATGCTGGTAACGCCCAGCGGCGGCACAATTGTAAGCGCCGCGGACATCAAAGCGGCGCTTTCTGGTTCTGGCGGCGGCGGGTTCAACCTTTATGGCGATGTGAACATCTACGCCGCGCCAGGACAAAACGGCGCGCAGCTCTACGACGAATTTGTCCGCGAAGCACGCAAGCGCCAGAATAGCGGCGCGGCGACGGCAGGGAGTTTATAAATGGGCTACAACGCATATTTCCAGCGAGGCAATTATAAGATCATGGTGGACGGCACGGACGTACTGGCCCTGGCTATGGACTTCCTTCCGCCCACCACTGATGAGGAAATCTACACCAGCGGCGGCACTTCGGCCAATGTCTACGGCGGCGAGATCCGCGTGGGACAGAAGGCGCGTAACAAAGCCTGGGGATTCGGAGTGCGCGCTCTCGGGACCTCCCCCGGAAAATCTGGATTGCAAATGGATTTAGCGCTTGGCAGGCTGAACCACTTTCTACGCGGCGCGGGTGACGAAAACAACCCGACTACGTTTGTGTGGTATCCCGACAACGACATTACATTCGAGCCGGTATTCGGTCAGGGGTTCCGCCGCGTCGTCGTGGTATCTGGCTACGCGGGCTGGGGAGATGGCTACTCGATTGCCAACCTACGCGAGTCGGGCGTCAATAATTGTCCAGTGACGTTGCAGATCAAGCCCTATGCGTTGGGCCGTTCGCAGGTAGTAGGCACAGCCGCGGGCGGCGTTTACGAGGATACCCTGGGCTACGCGGACGGCATCAGCCGCGGCGTGTGGATACCGCCGGCGAGCGCTGCGGGTGGCAACTATTTTACCAATCCCGTTTTTGGCGACGCCACCTGGAACACGGGCTGGACGGCGGGGGCCGGATTGCGCGCCGAACAGAACACTGATAAGGAATATTTGCTGTTCGGCACAAGCTCGGCGCGTATCATGCGCACGGCGGCGACATCCACTTATACTCAGAGCTTGACATTGACAGTGCATACCTACTGCATCTCGTGCTATGCTAAGAAGCGCGACGGCAGCGCGGTTACATCGTCTGATTTGGTCATGTGGTACAACGCCAGCGACCTGTCCACCACAGTCCAGACACTTACAAACGGCTGGTATCGTTTGTATGCCACTGTGACGGGCATTGCATCAGCGCATACTGTGGGCGTGGATGCAAAGATTACCGGAAATTCTATTTACGTTGACGGTTTCCAGATCGAACGATTGGCTTATCCGACTCCGTTCTATTATGGCGACATGCTCGGCTGCGCTTGGGCGAGCACCGCCCACGCCAGCGCCAGCAGCCGGGTAGCGGCTAGTATCTCCTGGACGCAGGCCAACGCCGGGATCAATGCCGCGGAAGGTACGCTGGAATTGGTCGTGGATACCCGGAACATCATTGCCGCCTCATCGTCGTATTTATGGCAGTGGTACGTTGCCGCTGATAACACGCTGCTGTTATATTTCTCGGATGCGACCACGCTTTATCTTGGATACTACAACGGCACGGCTTACAATACCTATGGCACAGTCGCGGCTGGTAAACTGGTGATCCATGCCACCTGGAGCCAGGCGGGGACAAAGCTGTTTGTCAATGGAGCGCAGTTGGGGAGTACGCAAACAGGCACAAATTTCTTGGCGCTTACCGGCGGCACGGTGTACCTGGGCGGGTATGGAGCCACGGCAGAGACGAACGCCGTCTACCGGCAGTATGCCATCTATGACCGGGCAATGACTGCCGCGCAAATTACAGCCCGGTACAATCACTTCGCCCCGCTCGTGACGACTGATAAGCCATTGATGCCAATACCGTGGGGGTGGACGATTGGCGGAGACGGGGTATACGATCAATACACCGACGCGACACATGCAGATTATGGCGTGGTTGGTGGGATTCCTGGAGATGCTCCTGCTGACACTATTTATGATGTAACTTTTTCGAGCACCACTCATGGCTTTGTTTTATCCAATTTGATAACGAAAGATTATCATGGTTCTCTTTTTATGGATGGTTCAGCGGTAGGGGTAACAACTGCCGGGGCCTACCTACCATCTTCGTCCACGGGCATATCTATTTATCAAGAATTTGCCGGGAAAAATCTATACCTATTTGCTCCACTCCAGGACGCTGATCAAGGCGATTTGGTAGGAAAGATAAGTTTAGTTACCGCAAGTGCATTTCTCTATAATGCCGAAGTCCCTATTGGGGCGGTAGGGGCGAATTTATTGAACTTTCTAATTGGGCCGATCAATATTCCAGGCGAAACCGCTTCAACCTTATTACCAAGTTATTTCGGAAAATTAGGGGCTACCCTCCTTTTGAATTTATATTTTGATCGTTTGGTGGATGGCGATGGAAATGTAACGGCGGACTTTTTGCGCATCATGTCCGCTGACAATATATGTAGGTATGCCGCAAATGTTACGGTAGCAAGTCTCAGATTACACAATAGAGACGTTACGGAATATATATCCTCAGCATGGGAGGCTGGCGGTAACATTATCGGGAAACCGATAGAGGTCGCTCCTAATCAATTGAATATGTTAATATTCTGCAATAATAATGTCGGAGGTGTGGTTTATGCGGCAACCACGACGACGATTGGTCTAACCATTACCCCCCGGTGGAGTCTGTTGTGACCGACGACATCACCTTCAACAATTGCAGCCTGGAGCTTTACTCTCGCGGCACCAACACGCGCGTAGAGGACTTTGGGTTACTTGCAACCGCGACGGGGATTAACTTCGGCACGTGTTCCCCTGGTGGGCTATATACTACCTGTTCGTTCTATATCCCGATGCGCTCCGTTCTTGACGCTTGGCCCTTCATCGGTGGGCAACGGCTGGTGGTGCGCAATGGGCTGACATTGGTTTGGGAAGGCTACATCACCAACCCTGGGCGCGTCGTCAACGAGCTGGATCAAGGCGCCTTAATCGAGTGCATCGGCGCATGGGGCGACATCCTGCAACGGCAGTACATCAACAAACCTTGGGCGGACACGCGCACGAGCGCCGATCCGTGGGGCTTCTACAACAGCACGCAGGATAAATTCACCACCGCGCAGGATGGGCGTTTGATGATGATGCCCAAACAGGGGATAGCCTACACCAACGCAGATGCAGTCTATTTTTACTACAAATCCCCCACCGGGCAGACGGTCAAGCGCATAACCGGCACTTATGATCTTCAGGAGGCAGCCCAAAATTGGACGCTTGGAATTTACAACGAGACCGCCGCAGGCAACGACTGGACGGTATCGGCCTCGGGGACTGCCGCGCTCGACGAGACGCTGGCAACGCCGAGCCAAAACATACTGATATTTCTGTCGTCTGGGGCCTCCCAGACGGGCGCGGGCGATAAGACCATTTATGGCAGCATCTCCAGCCTGGTAGTTTACAGCGAGTTGAGCGCGATTGATGCGCAGCAGATCGCGATTGACGTGGTAGGGCTGATTACCGACTTGAATTCAAGCACGGCCAAAATCGGCGCTTGCACCAGAACGCTTGTGCCATTTATCACGGTCGGCAGCGAGACGGGCGCGGCAATACTCATCCGGGCCTTCGGCTTTGGGGGCACGTCCGATGAGCGCTGGACAGTGGCGCTTATCAGCGGCGAGGGCAACGTGGCCTCCCCGAATGGTAAACCGGTGCTGTATGCTGCCGCCTACCCCTCCTTGACCGATGGCGGGTATGATTACGCGATTGGCCTGGGGGACGAAAACCTGGTTGCGCCGTTCTCGCTTGTCGAAGACTACGAGTCGGTTGTGAACGATGTGATTATCCGTTACAGGGACCTGAATGGAGCCATGAAGGAATTGACCGGGGCCGATGACGCCGGGTTGACGAACGCTGCCAGCATTGCGAAATACGGTAAACGCCAAGCAGTGTTCCCGATTGGCGACAGCCAGCTCTCGATGGCATCTGACCGCGGCACGGTCAAGAATGCCTGGCTGCGGAACCCGGTGTGGGTATTGACCGCGCCGATCCAGTGTAAAGGCTTCATCCGCGGCGCGAACGGCCAGAAGATACCGACCAGCGAAGTGCAGGCTGGGAAGCGGATCATGGTCAGTGACTTTCCGAGCGAGCCAACAGGGACGTATACCAGCGGAACGCGGCTTGTGATGATCGTGACGAATACAAATTATGTAGACCAGGGTGGGGGTATTGTGAGTATCACTGCTGGGCCGGTTCCGACGCTGGCGGTGAATTAAATCAAAAAGCCCCCCTGTCTCAAGGGGGGCCTTCGTTTGTGGGGGAATATTAACGTATTTTTACTGACAATGGCTCTTCGCCAGGCAATGGATCAGGCATTCCCCAGACCTCGATATAGTCAAAGCCGAGCTTATTTGCTCGGTGCTGATAATCAACCAGTGACTCAAGGTGTTCGGTCATGCCTGCGCCTGTATGCCAAGCCAGAGCATCTTCGCGCGTGACGTGTTCTTCAAACCATTCCGCCAAAGCTGCTCTATCTGCGTTCATGAGTTCATGTTCTTCTTGTGCATTCATTTCGTGTCTCTCCTGTTGTGGTGGGGCGCGGGGTTGGCGCGCCCCGGTGGGTGAGAGTGAGGGAATTATCCCCAATAATGGGGGTTGTAGTACGTTTCGGACGGGATGAGCGCCGCTCCACCGCTGTCTAGCAGTTCCTCTTTGACATTCGAGCCGGCAATCCGCCGCGCCGTGTTGCGACTGACTGCCTCACTGCGTTGGTTGTAGCCGCTGCATGAGTCGTCCGAGTTTGACTCATATACAAAATCATCACGTTCCTTCCGAGTTTCGAACGTATAAGCCGTCCAGCCATCTGGGTACGCGAACTCGCGCCCGTGAGTATGTCGTGCTGCATAATATCGTTTAGTCATTGTCATTTCTCCTATGGTGGTGGAGGGCCTGCGCCCTCCGGTTGTTATTTTATTCCACGTTCTCGCAGTAGTCTATTTACCCAGCATACCGCCGCGCCTTTGCTGGCAAAATTCAGGCGGAATTTACTATACTGAGAGTTTGATAAGTCCATAAACCATCCACACCATTTTCCTGTAACAGTTGGATCAACACTACCTTGATATGTGTCGCTCAGGAGATTGCCAAATTTTTGCGTTCGATAGCTTCCTGAGAAGTTTTTTGTCCATTTGATTGTCGTGTGGGTTGTCATCTGTGTCTCTCCTGTTGTAGTGGAGGGCTTGCGCCCTCCGGTTAGTTCAGCAGTTTCCACCACTTGCATTTTGCGAAAGCGGCGGCAGGTATCACGTATTCTGTATATGTTTCGTCATGGCCGAGTGGATCACCCTGCTCGTACTTCACAAGATTCTCGTCGCACTCGATAATAATCGGTTCGCGATAGTTCCATTTTGCGCTGCGCTCATCAACCGGGAAATCATCAGTATATTCATATACATAGATACCGTCTACATTTTGCGAAGGAGATGAGCCGCCACCCTGTGTGAGGGTGAAAGCCTGGATATTGTCGGTAAAGTGTATGTATTGCTTGGTCATCTTGTGTTTCTCCTGTTGTAAGGGAGCTTTCGTTTGTGGGGGAATATCAATTCACTTTTATTGACAGCGGTTCTTCCCTCGGCAGTGGATCGGGCATTCCCCAGATTTCCATCACAAAATCATATTCGCTCATCGCATGAGCTATGTCTAGCACTTCTTGCAGATGTGTGGTCATTTCTGCATTATGCCATGCTTCGCAATCGTTGCGGGTTACATTGCTTTCAAGGTATTGGATGATTACTTCGCGGTCAAACTCTAAGCCATTCATTTTTGTAGCCATTGTCATTCTCCTGTGGTGGTGGAGGGCTTGCGCCCTCCGGTAAATCGTTATTCGTCATCAAATGCTGGACTATCAACCCATTCCAGCAACCTGATTTTTTCGTCCAAATTCTTTCTGGCTGTTACTTCCTCTGCCGTGGGAGGTACTAATTGTTTCTTTAGATTAACAATGCACTCTGCATATCGCTTGATGTCGCTTCGGGTTTCGATTGCATCCATTCTGTCAGCAGAAGTGCTTTCATCAATGGTCTCGAGATAATCGGCTAACTCATTGACTTTGTGTTGATATTCGCTGATTTTATTTTTGATCTCTTCGATTGTCATGTTTGTCTCTCCTGTCTATGCCTACATTTTAGCAAAATTCGGAGCTGGGAACAAGTAACGAAAGTAACCTAATTGTAATATTACATTTGTCCAAAGACATGACATTCGTCACTTGCGCCACGCCCTCGCATCTGCTAGAATTTGAGCAATCTGGAGCGCGGCTTACACGACAGCGAAAATGCCAGCAGCAGTGCGGGGCCGCCAGAGGAAGGGCTGGGAAGGAGTGGACGCACCACTCCCCCCCAGACCCAAACTCAAAAGGAGCGCAGCCATGACTAACCGATATGCCGGTAAATGCACAAAATGTGAAACTGCTGTAACGCCGGGTGAAGGTGAATGTGTCCGCACAGGTAGCAAATGGACAGTGACACACATCACCTGTCCGCCCACCCAGGCCGAGCGCGAACTAGCCACGCGAACGTACTTATCCACGCAGGATCACTGCGACGGATGCCGCAACACTTTCTATCGGGGCCAACTCATCAAGGTCGAGGAGTGTTGGGATGGGCCTTACGCCCGACTGTGCCCCGACTGCGCAGCCAAAACCTGGTACGGAGCCTACCCGGTAAAAATTGCAGAAGCTCGGAATTTCCAACCCGCAGCAGGAGAGCAGCAGCCATGAACGCGATTTGCCCAGTCTGCAAAACCATTTTCCCGTCGTCCAAAATTCACAGCCCGCACTGTGGGACGTATATCAAGCCGATATGTGAGCGTGCCGGATGCAGTGAGCCAGCCACACAGCACGCGTATGCACTGGGATATGTAGCAAGCGTGTGCGAGACACACTATGCAGCCCTGGCCAACGATCCAATACGCGATTGCCTGGAGGCCTAAGGAGAGAGCCATGACAACCCAAGAAGCTAGAGCAATTTTGAACTCAACCGGGCCGCTGTGCGAGAGCAACGAGGCCTGTGAGGCCAGGCGCGTACTGTATCCAGAGGCAATCACGCTTGAAGAGTACGAGCGCATTGTCGAACAAGCTTGGGCGAAGTACAAGCTCATTGAAACCGCGGCGCTTGCTGAATTTGAGAAGATCGAGGCGGCAGCATTGGCGAAATTGGAGAGTGACAAATGACCACAACCTTTCCAGTCCCCCCCACCGCACATACATTTGTCCCGGTGCTATCCCTGGGGCGCAATGTCGAAGTCGAGGCGATCGGCTTCGAGTACCGTGACGGATTGGCCCTGGCAATTGTACGCTCGGTTGACGAAATCCAGCCCATGCCGTTCTTCAGGCCCGGGACCCTCTTCCCGACCGACATTACACGGGTCCCTACCTCCAGCGTGATTATCACGATGGCAGAGGGCACGGGGCCGGTGATCCCACTGCCACTGGCCGAAGAAACCGACGCCGAACACCAATTAGACGTTGACTGCATCCGCTACGCGGGTGCGCCACACTGAAAGCGAGAGAGAACTATGTACTACATCCAATCCCGAAACGAAATGATTAATCCCGCCCACATCATACGGGCCAAGTTTGAGCCGGAACACACAGAGTTGATGAGAGTGGACGAACGGCAAGTACCCGGTTCTGAGCACGTCATCAAATCCAAATTGTCCTTATGGTTATCGGAGATCGAGCTCGATCAATCATACGCCTATGAGGATAAGGTTGACGGAACTGCTAGCGCAACATCAATTTTTGTCCTGCGAGACACTGACGCTGAACGCCTCTGGACAGCCATGTTGCGCGACGCATACCAGATCTGAAAGCGAGAGAGAACCATGACAGAACTAACAGAATTAACAATTGCCCCGGAATACCGTCTGGGGATCATACCAGCCAAAACCCCGCACGATGTGATTGTGCAAGCCACCAGCATTGCGAAAGAGTTGGCTAAACTCGTCAAGGACAATCACCTGAGCAATAATATTCAGGGTCGTAACTTTGTCAAAGTCGAGGGCTGGTCAACGATGGGAGCAATGCTCGGGGTGTTACCCCGTGAAATCTCTACCATCCGCCAAGATGACGGCAGTTACGAATCAACGGTGGAATTAATCCGTATTAGCGATGGCGCTGTTATTGGCCGAGCCAGTGCGCTAGTGGGTATGGATGAAGTTTGGGGCAGTCGCAAGGAATACGCCCGGCGCTCGATGGCTGTCACCCGCGCCACTGGCAAAGCGTACCGCCTGGGTTTCTCCTGGATTATGGCATTGGCAGGATACGAACCCACACCGGCGGAGGAGATGCAAGATACCGTTGAGGGAGAATACCGCGAAGCATCAGGTTCCAAGCAACCGCCAGAGTCAACGTCCGAACCCAAAGCGCAGACAGAGACCGCGCCCGATCCAGTCCCCGCCGCTGAATGGTGCTATAGTGATGGATCAAAAGTCGGTGACAACCGGGGCGAACGCGCCAATTACCAGGCCTATGTCAAGGCGCATGATGGCAAAACGCCAAATAGCATTTATAATCTGCGCAACTGGAAGAAAGCTGCAATCGAGTTGCCAGTTGCAACCGAGTTGCCAGTTACAACCGAGTTGCCAGTTACCTAGAGAGCCGACAACCCTCTCACCGTTTCGCCACTCATAGATCACAATGATGCACTACACCGGAGTACCTTATCACACAACTTCTAGCAGATGGGTGGCGAAGCGGTGAGCTTGTGGGTTGCAAGCTCCACCCGGCCTCAGACATGGGCCGTCTCTCCTTCCCCTTCCCCGCTCGCGACTGTGTGGGTTTGTGAACTTACCAACATATGACGGCGGGGCGGGGGCGATCTAATAGTTTGGCGGTCGTTGCCCGCTGCCGCCAGCAACAGACGGACTGCCGCAGTCCGCGCAAAAGCCAAATTTTGATGATGCGCAGGCCCGCGGCGCAACGCGGGCAGAAAGGTAATAACATGTGTGAAGAGTTCTCGTGTCTATTTTTGTATGACGGGCGCGTGCTTTGGAACCTGACGCATTCCCATTCTGGAATTGCCAAAGCCGCGGGGCTGAAAGACGAAACTACCGGAACGCGACGCAAATATCTAAAGATAGAATGCAAAGACCTGACGTTTGCAAGTATCCAGATTGACGAGCCAGAGGATTTGCCATCCTGGTATGAGGATCAACAATCTGAACTCCGCGCGGCGTTGGAAAGCATACTCAAGCAGTATGCCGATTACAAGGCGAAGCGCGCTCCGCTGGACGCCGATTACAAGGCGAAGTGCGCCGCGCTGTACGCCGATTACAAGGCGAAGTGCGCCCCGCTGGACGCCGATTACGAGGCGAAGTGCGCCGCGCTGGACGCCGATTACAAGGCGAAGTGCGCTCCGCTGGACGCCGATTACGAGGCGAAGTGCGCCCCGCTGGACGCCGATTACGAGGCGAAGTGCGCCGCGGTTGCCAAATTAATATCAGGATACATTGAGTAATAATTGATGTGCAGGCCCGCGGCGCAACGCGGGCAGAAGGAAATACCATGAAACGACGTGTAACAAAGGTCATTAATGTAGTTTGTGGGAACGCCCGTGGCACAAAGGGCAGCAATTTTCTCATGCTCGAGTGCGGACACGAGGAACGGCGCAAGGGATCAGAACGTATACCTGAATTCTGCAACTGTCGTGAGTGCGCCGTGGCACTCGAACGCATTGCGGCAGAGATGGAGAAACAGCATGATCTACCACAAAATTAATAATCTATCAGACCTGCCGCGGAGAACGGGACATTCCACGTGTCGTATGCACCACTTTTGCAGCGCATATTATCCAAATTATGCCGCTGCCGCACGGCGGTTCCGCGAACTGACGCAGCAAGAGCCGGGCAATGTCTACGAGTACACCGCGCCGACACAGATCGGCGGGGCGGAGTACACCACATGGTATTTTGAGATAAGCAAAGATGCCTGACAAGACATTCTCTCCCGGATCGTGGGCCATCTGGCGGCGGCGCTACCACAGCGGCGGCGACCGCGAATATCACAAGGACATACCGGTACTCATCATTGAGAAAGTGCCCGACAGTCAACCGCGGTATAGTTGTTTTGCCATGAAGCGCCTCCCAGATGGCGAGCTTGTAAAAACCACCGTCCGGGGCGAGGGCGTATTACTCGAAACGCCAGGCATCGAACGCAAGCCGCAGATACAAACCAGGAGCTTGATGAGCCTGGATGAGTGGATGCATGAAAGGAGATACCAGAATGGAACCAAAGGCCCCGCATGAAGTTCGCACTAAAGCGCCCATCATACCGTTGCAAGCGCGCCATTGGCCGCGCTGGTTCTGCCCCAGATGCCAGGCGAAACATTACCTGGAGATTGATTATCTCATGGCAGTGACGCGGTTAACGTGCAGCACCTGCAAGGCAAAGTGGAATGTGCTGATGACGTTCACGAGCGCAACGGCGAAGTCAAAAGACAAACGTTCGTACCCCGCTCCGGCTTATCTTGCACCGGAATTATACCCACTTATGCCCAACGTCTGTACCGCTTGTGGCGCCGTCCTGGACAAAGACGGTACATGCTATCACTGCACCCATCCACGCAGGCCCGCCGATGATGGCATTGTCACCGACTACACGGGCGAGGATGTGCTATGCTCCGCTTGCAGCAATCCGCTAGAGGACGACGGCGAGTGCCTGCTGTGTGGGCATGGATGCACCAAAACTTACGCGTGAAAGGAATAACTAATGTTTCCACAGATGGGCCGATGGTTCGCGATAAAAGATGGGGATGCGCGCGGGCGTGCTCTCATCCGCCGTCATTACTCCGCCCGTCATTATCGCGACAATCGTAATCCGCGCTTGTATGTTGGCCCTGGCGAGAAAATGGTACTGCTTACGGTGGACTGCAAAGCATTGTTCATCTGGCGCAAATTCATTTCGGACGATGGACAGACTGGGGTGAACTGTGCTTGCTTTCGGAACGAAGGGCAGGAACTATCCAGCTCATTGATCCTTGAGGCGGAGCAATTGGCATGGGGACGTTGGCCCGGAGAGCGACTGTATACCTATGTCAACCCGCGTAAAATAGCGAGTGTTAACCCCGGTTACTGCTTCAAACGAGCGAACTGGATATTGGTTCGCAATCCAGACGGTTCGCCAGTTGTAGGAGCTGCAGGTAAATTGATTTTGGAGAAAAACGCAATCTTGCAGAGGGCGCAGGAAGTGACTGATGAAAATTCTAGTGGCCTGTGAATTTAGCGGAATTGTACGCGATGCGTTTATAGCACGCGGGCACGATGCTATGTCATGCGATTTGCTGCCGACCGAACGTCCAGGGCCACATTACCAGGGGGACGTAAAAGATATACTGAGCAATGGTTGGGATTTGATGATTGCACATCCGCCCTGCATTTATCTCTCGCGGGCAGCTAATCGCGTTTGGAATGCACCCGGAAGGGAAGAAAAGCGCCTAATAGCATTCAATTTTTTCATGGAGTTGATTACTGCTCCTATCGCTAAAATCTGCATTGAGAACCCAGTTGGATATGCAAACACCGCGTATCGAAAACCCGATCAGATTATTCATCCGTATTATTTTGGTGAGCGCCAATTAAAAAGAACTTGTTTATGGTTGATTGGCCTTCCGAAGTTGTGGTATTGGCCCGTAGATGATTTGTTTGGAACGCGCACAATGACAGATTATCCAGAGCCTTTAGATGTCCATGAACGCAAGCCAAGCAAAAATTATAAAGGCGGCGAAATCAAAAAACGATATTTTACAGATGCTAAAACCTTTGTGAATGGTAGTAAGATTTCAGCATCTTATGAGCGCAGTCGAACTTTTCACGGAATCGCACAGGCAATGGCCGAACAATGGGGCAGCGCAGCCTTGCCGCGTGCGCAGGAAGTGACACCGTGACCCTTCCCACCAGCGTAGATCATGGTAAAATATCGGCATCGGTGAACACAAAAAGCCGCGGTCGTGATTGGCCGAACAGGAGAGCAACAGCCGCTTGATGTCTGGCTGTGGTCTAGCCCCACTCTCCGGGCAACAATCACAGACCGCAACCAGACATGAGGCGGTTTTGTTTTACAGAGGCAGCATGAAGAATCCTAAAAATGTTTATCTTGCAGGAAAAATACAAAAGCACGGCTGGAGAGAGGGGATTATAGGAGGAGTCTGTAACTTTAACTCATACGACATCAAAGACCCGTTTCGTTCGCTTGATTGGCCGATAACAGAAAATGCAATCCTAAATTATTACAATTATACGGGGCCTTATTTTGTGTCATGCGATCATGGATGTTCACACGGGGAAAGTACACATGGTATTACGGGAGGGGTATGTTTTGAGCATCCACCCGATGAAGTTATGCACTCATTGATTGCTAATGAATGTATGAAAGCAATAGACAAAACGGACATTCTTTTGGCCCTTATTGATTCGATAGATGCTTTCGGAACTTTTGCGGAAATTGGGTATGCTGTCGCTAAAGGTATACATATTATTATTTTATTTTCCAGAGAACTCAAAGAACAAGAAATAAATTCACTCTGGTTCCTTGCATGTATGGCAGATGCATATTGGATGACCGATGATCCAACTAAGGATATGCTGGAACTGCTTACATTTTGGAAACCAAAACCCAAGTTTAATTATCACGAATACCTATTGACTCCTGAGTGGAAAGCAAAAGCCGATGCCGCGAAAGAAAAGGCGGGACATCATTGCCAATTATGCAATGGCGATGGTTTACTTCATGCACATCATAGAACCTATGAACGAATAGGCCATGAAGACGAAACAGATATTATTGTGCTTTGCGCTAATTGTCATGCGAAGTTTCACAATAAACAATATTGAGTAGAACATGAGCAAATATCTCATTGACATTGGCGGATTCACAATTGCCCCGGATCATATAACGGACGAATATTCTTTCTTGACCGCTGGTGTATACGGTAAAATCTGGCGGTATGAACAGATGGAAGCCGGGGTATGCAGAGCCGCTCTTGAAACAATGGCAGACGATCTGGGAATAAATCAAGAAACGCTTAGAGTGCATATTCATAAACTTATTGACGGGGGATATGTCATTGACCGGACACCTGGCTTATGCAACCGTCCACATATCTACCAAACGTCCGGTAAACTCAAATTACAACTCGCTCTTACAACAGACGCGGAAAATCCGTTACCGCCACTCGCGGAAAATCCGCGGGTACTCGCGGAAAATCCGCTACCTGGTAACGGAAAATCCGCGAGCGAGACGCGGAAAATCCGCGTTGAATCAGACTCTTTAAGAGACTCTTTAAGAGACAACTTAAGAGAGGGGGAATACCCGCCCGCTAATCCCGCCTCTCTTTGTGAATCTGTTTACCGGAAAGTTACAGGACAACCCAGTATTCCGGCAGACAATAGACGTAATGATGCCCTCCGAAATTTGGAGACAGTTCTGGAGTCTTACTCCTGGAAAATTGACGACAAAATGATAGATGAGGGCAAACAGATATTCGCGCAGTGGTGCAGCACCATAAGCGAAAAAACAGGACGCGGTTACTCCAGGCTGAACACCGCCTGGCTTGGCAAATGGCTGGAGCAACTTGCGCCAGTCCCCGAGGCAACGCATGGCATCGGCCAACAGACAGACTTAGAACGCGCAATGGCCCGTATTCATGCCGCGGCGCAAGAAAGATAACTATGGATCAACTCATACCACCCTCATTCAAGCACATACTGTCGGACCCGAGCATAAAAATGTCAGTCTTGTGGCTGCCCACTGACCGTCCTGGACAATGCCCGAACTGCAACGACACCCGAATCGTTACCATGTTCGCTGGCTATCAAGGCCCGTTCACCCGATTGCCATTTGCCCCGAAGCCACCCAGATGCACCGCGTTCTATAACGGCAGTTGGTGGATTGGCGAACACTTCACCAGCGTTTGCCCAATGTGCGAGAACCAGGCAGTGGCCGAAGAAAAATATGTGGCCCGGCCCGCGACTGTTCAACTCTCGAAACATTTGCAATCGCCTCAGCAAAAACACCGGCGCACGGCGGAAGAGGACGAACAAGCACACGCACGCGCTGAGGCTATCACGGCTGAGCTTGCAACAATGCCCGCACCCGCGGGCGAAGGCCCAGAGAATTGGTGGAACCAGGATGAACACAATCATGCCTGGAACCCAGGAGAGGAAGGCTGACATGGATACAAAAACCGAATGCGCCTGGAAACTTGGAGATGCTGACCCGTATTACCCATCGTGGGAAACGAGATGCGGAGAGACGTTTTTCTTGCTCGAAGGCACGCCCGCCGAAAACCAGATGAAATTCTGCCCGTATTGTGGACGGCAATTGGTGGAAGTTGCGATTACAGAGGAAGGCTGACATGACAAAAACCTTTGACAAACCACGAGAAAATGAATTGTACGTTTGTGAGGAGATGCCAATGGACATCATTACGGTGGACGAACACGAGTATATTTTGGATTTCGAATTTGAGGGATGGGCCTATCTCCGCCCGGTTAGAGACGGGACAGCCTATCTCCCCGGCATTTGTGTTCCTGTGGACGCATTGCCTCAGACAAAAGACGAAACGGAGAAATCATGACCACCTGCACCTATTGCAAATGCGAAGTATCCGAACGCGACGCCGCGCCCGATGATGTCGCGCGACATCGAGATTTATTCGTCTGCTCGTTCGCGCTCATGCGCTGCGTGGCCGAACTGGAAAACAAAAATTCCGCGCTTGAACACGCGATTGCAGACGCAAACGCAGCAATAGCCTACCTGAACGACCGCGTACAAATTGATCGGGAAGGCCCGGTAGTACAAACTTCTGAAGATCGAAAGGATTACCATGAGCAAAGCCGCAAAAATTAGCTTACGCAGGGTGGTGCAGGAATTACGTGATTCTGACGTGGAGCCACGGTCGGGCGAAGCGCTTGACGCCTATCTCAACCGTGGTTGTCGCACGCTGATAAAACGATTATACGATGACCTGCCTGCCGCTGATCGTCAATGGCGATTGGACAAACTACGCGCCGATGGCGTAGATGTAAGGTATTTGGAGGACTGAATGACACTATTTGGAGAATTCTTATTGATCGTTTTTGCCGCGATCTGCTTCGCGGGCCTATTAAGCGCCAATGGCTTGATGGAGTTTGCCAACACGGTTGGCGGGTTGGTAGTTGTGACGGTGTTCATTCTGGGTGTCCCCTGGCTTGCCTGGTGCTATTACCGCGCACGCCGGTTCGAGGCGCGTGAGGCGCGGCGGGCAAAGCGGTTTAGCGTCGAGGACGGCGGCGATGATGAAACAAGGTGGAGCCAATGAACGACCCTTTGATCGAGCCTCAAAAATCTTGCAGTGGATTTATTGCGCTGTACCTGTTCGTTTTTGTCGTGGCGGTTACTGGTTCGCTGGTGTATGCCAGTACCAAAGCTGCCTGGCCGCTGTTGCCTCAACTTGTACAGTTCTGCGGCGGGGCGCTGGTCAGCGGCGCGTTCATCATCGCGTTGGCCTGGGCGATGAGGCGAAAATAGCATGATCCGTGATACCGTGATTGAACGTCTCTTTGCGTTAGCCCCCATTATCATGGGATTTATGTGGGGTATTGGTTTTGCATTTGGCGGGTACGCGATTGCGCGGCGTTTCGATTACACGTTTGGATTGATTGGTATGGGCGTGCTGTTGGGTGCATCCTATGGAGCCACGATCTGGGTTAGCGTTTGGTCACCTTTTTTGGGATTGCCGCCCGCGCCTGTAAATATTCCAGAATTGCGTCCCTTCGAGGCATCCGCATTTGCTATCAAGGTTGCCAGCAATGAGGCAGTCCGTATTAGCCTGGCAGATTTTGCCCCACTCACGCCCGACGACGTGCGGCGCATATCGGCAGACATTACGGAGCGCGGCGGCTGGCTTCACATCCCCCAGCGCGGGCGACCGGGTTACGAGCGTTACCGCGATGTGATGCACCAGCGGCATTGGATGTTACGCGAGAGTGACGCCGCGAATGCGCGCTGGTTGTGTACCCCGATTGGGCTGAGGGTAGCGCGGGGACTGGCCGCCCACTCCCCCATCCGCGCGAGTGTGAGACGATAATGTGCAAAAGACGGCGAAATCATTACACACACGGAAATTACACATAGCCTTACACACAGCATACATGGTATAATGTGTGTGTCGAGGGAACGGAGTTTTTATTTTGCCACAGAGACCCGCTATTATGCTCAAACTTCGCTCCCTCGACAAGAGCAAGGCAAAAGGCATGATGGCGGGTTTCTGTTTAGGAAATGATATATGATGCCAACGCTAGATTATCGGGCAAGTCTCATAACAGAAAGCGAACGAGTGCGCCTCGCTGATTGTGAAACACGCATAGAGAAGGGAATGCGAACGGTGTTCGATGTTGGCATGGCGTTGCTTGAGATTAGAGACTCACGGTTATACCGAGAACATTATGCAACATTTGAAGATTACGTAGGGGATAAATGGAGAATAAAAAGACAACGCGCCTATCAACTTATGGAGGCCGCTGGAGTATCTTTGAATTTGTCGCAAATTTGCGACAATGGTTTATTGGAGTTTGGATAAACTCTACCAGCTTGCCCGAATCAATGAAGTGTAACCATGAAAAAACTCACTCTTGACCGCTTCGTTTTTATCGCTGCCTGGCTGCGCACGATGCAGATGACCAATGAATTTCCAATGCCATGTTACGCCTTGTAACGTGGCGCTGGCGAATGGAGTAAGCGATGACCACCATATCTATCTTACGACGCGAATTGAACAGATTCCATCAAAAAGTACAACGGGGCGGTTGGCGTATTGTTGGCGCCAAATTCGGCATTTCCGGCGGCATGGCTTATAGAATTGCGATGCAAGAATATGAGCCAAAGTCCCTGCACATCCGTCTAGCACTTGGCCTGCCCGCCCTCGCGCCCGCGCCCGTATGCGTCAAGTGTGGGCAGGTGCATACCACGAAACGCTGTACCAACCAACCAAAGCGCTACCGCCGCCTGGATGATATTCCGGTGGATGTGCTGAGGCAGATGATCCAAAATAGGCAGGAGATGAGATGAAATACAAATACCTGACAATCGCTGTTTTTGCCTGGATACTGATTACCTTGCTGATCGTCGCGGTGGTGAACGCCTCTCCAGACTGTCCATCTGGTACAGACTGCCGCACTGCCACATCCACACCCACCCGCACGGGAACAGCAACGCCAACAGTAATCCCCACGGCCTGGGCAACTCTTTCGGCTGCTCCAACTATGCCAGTAACGCCCACCATAGCCAATCCTACGCAGTCTGCGACCGAGTCGCCGCCGACCGTTCACCCGCCGAATGGGAATGCCATTTACCTGCCATTGATCCGTCAACCGCAAATCAGACTCGGCGTGCAATTGGAGCAGCTCAACACGGAGTGGGTGATACCTGGGGGAACGATCTATTATGCCCTCCGCTGGCACGATGTCGAGGCGGGGCGGGGTATCTACGTCTGGCCTGATCTAAATGCCTTCGCAGGGTATAAATTAGTGTTGGGTATCAAGACCTCCCCGGCTTGGGCGCTGGAGCCGGGGCGCAAAATATGCGCCGCGCCGAAGTCTGAGTATTACCCCGACCTCGCCCGCTTCGTGCTGACAGCAGTTGAACAGTACCAGCCTGCTGCCGTGTCATTGTGGAATGAGCCGGATGTGCCGGAACTGTTGGCGAATTATCCCGAACAATACGGATGCATTGACGATCCAGCCGTGTACTCTGATATGGTGATCGCCGTCTATGACGCGCTGGCCGGACGCGTCCCCCTGATTGCAGGCGAGTTCGCCATGATCGAGTTACCATCATCCTATGTAGCTAATTTCATCACCCGGACGGCCGGTCACTACGATGTACTGTCATTCCATTACCACGCTTGGATGCCGGAGACCGTGGGCGTGGAACAGCGGATAGAATTCATCCGTCGGTACTATGCCGGCCCGTTGTGGCTGAGCGAAACCAGCATGGTATGCGAAGTGGATTGTGGCGCTGAGTTTGAGACGATGCAGGAAGAGTATCTGCGGCTGGTGTATTCCACTCCGCTTGATTACATACTTTGGTACACGGGCGCGCCTAACGGCTGGCGCAACTCCGACTTGATCCGACTGGACGGCACGCCGCGCCCAGCGTGGTATACCTATCGAATGCTAACAGGTAGATGAAATGATATGCCTCATCCAGGGTAACTCATTGCGCATGCCGCTGGCCGATGGCACGGTGCAAACTGTCATCACCAGTCCCCCTTACTATGGTTTACGTGATTACAACGTAGATGGTCAAATTGGCCTGGAGCCAACGCCTGAAGAGTATGTACAAAACATTGTCAACGTGTTCAGGGAAGTCAAACGCGTGCTGCGCGATGACGGTACGTGCTGGACGAATTTGGGCGATAGTTATACAGGCGGTAATGGTAAACGCGTTGAGGGCGGCGAACCATATCGTATGAGTGGACTGCCAATTAAAAGGGGAGACGGCCTCAAGCCCAAAGACCTGTTGGGCATCCCCTGGCGCGTTGCCTTTGCGCTCCAGACGGACGGGTGGTATTTGCGCTCTGATATTATCTGGCATAAGCCGAATCCTATGCCGGAAAGTGTGACAGACAGGCCGACGAAGAGCCACGAATACCTATTTCTGTTGAGCAAGAATGCAAGATATTATTATGACGCGGAGGCGGTGAGGGAACCGTTAGCCGCCAGCACAATAGCCGATCCTCGAAATGGCAAAGGTAGATTAACTACTGGCGAAGATACGAAATATGATTTACCGCCAGCTTCATGGTATCGCAATCGTAAATTTACTGATCCAGCAATAGGACGCAATAAACGCACAGTTTGGACTATATCTACATTTAGTTTTTCCGGCGCACACTTTGCGGCATTCCCCCCCGCGCTGGTGGAGCCGTGCATCCTGGCGGGCACAAGTGAACGCGGGCAGTGCCCGAAGTGCGGGAAGGCGTGGGTGAGAACTACCGCTGTGGAATATGAGGAACTTGGGGCAATAACACTGAATGAGAAATCACGGGACGCATCACAAGGAAATAATAAAGCGACACGCGCTCACGGGTGTGCTAGAAAACTCGTTGACACCACCGGCTGGCAGCCGTCTTGCGAATGCAACACAGGCGAGCCAGTCCCTCAAATTGTGCTTGACCCATTTGCCGGAACCTTCACCGTGGGCATGGTTGCCGCCAAGCACCGCCGCGACGCGGTCGGGATTGAGCTGAGCGCCGAATATATTAAACTAGCACGGAAGCGGTGCAGCGAGTTACAGGTAAGATTGTTCTAAATATGCTATAATTACGCGTGGGCGGTCTCGCCCGAAACGCCCGCCGGGTGATCGCTAAACCGTGATGATGTCACGAAAACGCAATTCCCAATGCGGGCATTATTTTTAAAGGAGCAAACATGAAACCGTGGTGGAAGTCAGTCAAATTATGGATCGCGGTACTATCCGGTCTCGCAAGCCTGGTTCTGCAAGTCCTGGCCGCGGCAGGTATCAGCGTGGATGTCCTCGGACAGGTGGATCAACTGGTGCAAGCAGTTCTATCGGTCATTGCGCTTGTATTGGGTCTGTGGTGGGGGGCCGACACCGTGCGTAATTTGCGAGCGCAAATCAAGTGAAGTAGGGCGCGGGTGTCAGTTGACACCCGCGCCCCTATTTTGCCAGAGAGGGATTTATGAGCATACCGCCAGAAATTGCGGCAGAATTCCCTGTCATCGCCATTATCATCATCATCGTAGCCGCGTTATTTAGTGGGTTCGCATGGCTGTTGAAATGGCAGAGCGGCGAGCGCGAGAAACAGACCGCCGAATTCGAGAAACGCCAAAACGCGATGATCGAGGCGCAGGCCAATTTGCAGAACTCACTCACATCCTGGCAGACACGCGAGAATGCTGCTTGGCGTGATACACTCAAAACGGTGGTAGAGAATCAGAACCAATTAGCGCAGACGCTCAAAGAAACTCAGGCGGCTATTTGTAAATCCATAGATCACCTTGAGGATCGTGTCGAGAATTTGCGAGGACAATTCAAATGACAGCAACAGGCATTGATATCAGTTCATATTCAGGCAACTGGAACGCCCAAAAGACGCGGGATGCGGGCTTCGAGTTTGCCACCATCCGCGCCGCGACATGGGATTTGAAACCACTGGTAGACCGCAATTTTGAAACAAACTACCTGAAGGCGGAGAAGGCTGGCCTCTGGCGCTGGGTTTACGCCTGGACAAATCCGCGTGCCCCATTGACGCCGCAAGCTGATCTGTTTACCACAGTTTGCAAGGGGGCGGAGCCGGAACTGGGATACCTTTTGGATCTCGAAGATTACAAGACTTGCCGTGGTTGGCGCGGCGTGATGAGCGCCTACCGTGCGCAATGGCTGGAGCCAGTAGCCGCGGCGGTGGGGCAGACGCCCGCCATTTACATCAATAAATCCTATGCGGACTCGTATTTCGTGCGCCCCACCAAAATCAGCGCAGGCGATTTGTGGCTGATGAACTATCCATTATGTATTGCCTCCTGGGGCGGCATTGCCCCCTCCATCCCCTGGCCCTGGCTGCCGGGACAATGGGCGGCATGGCAATGTGTGAACGACAAAACCTCGGGGCCGCATTTCGGCCTTGAAAGCCAGGAATGCACGTTATATATTTCACAGGCGGAGATGTACTAAATGACCCACATCCGCCGCATCAAAACCGTGAAAAATCCGCGCACAGCGCAGGAAGCGCAAATAATTATCGAAACTGCTGACGGCAAGGTTTTCCAACCATCGAAAGCCGCGTTGGATACTCTTGCCACGCCAACAGCGGTCAAAGCCGAGGCTGAAAAGGCGCTGGGCAAACTGGACAATCTATTCTTCCACAAAAACGACGATGGATCGTGGGCGGTGGCAACCGGCGCAGCTCCAGCAGTGTGGCCGGAGGATGAACCAAAGGAGATCATAAAATGATTATTTTTAGCATAGATCACGAAGCTGGCGAATTGTCAGAATTTGTGGCAATTGTTCCTAATAAACAATTCCTCATCGAAGAGGGGTGGAGTGAAAAGGAAATTCAGGATTTGTATGATCCTGATAACTGTTCCGATGCTGAATATATCGGAATTGCGATATAAAAATATGATCTGGATCGCCATTGGGCTTGTAGTCATCTTTGACATTTGGGCGTGGACATGGTTTGTCGCGGCCAAACGCGGCGACGCATGGCGAGGCGAACCATGAGCGTCATTGTCAACATCACGCATGAAGTCGGAGACCTTAGCGAATATACCTCCACCGTAACCGATGGCGGTGATCTGAGCGTTGAGGCAGCCGCGGCGCTGGTTGGTACGCGTGGTTTGCAGTGTGTGATTGACGACACGACTGTAATCTATGGCACAAAATCGGGTCTAAACAATACCAGCGGCAAGTCTAGGGCGCGCCTCTACATTGACCCGAATACACTGGCAATGGCGACAAACACTGGTTTTTGGCATTGTGTATTGCGAAACAACACCACAGGCATGTGTGCTGCCGTTTATTTGAATCATTCGACCACTGATTACCGGATATATGTTGCCATCAAAGACGATGTACCAGCCGACACATATGGCACAAAATTTGTCATCACAGACGCCCCACATTACATCGAAATCTATCTACAACGTGCCGCAACTAATAGCAGTGCGGACGGCAGTTTGCAATTATGGATTGATGGTGTCAACAAAGAAACCATTTCTGGTATAGATAATTACGATCGCTTCGCTGCACTTAACAGTGTAGATTTTGGCGCAATTTATGGACTGGCATCAGGCATATCCGGCACGTTTTTCCTGGATGATCTGGTGGTCAATGATGATGGCGGCGAGATTGGGCCAGCAACCACACCGATCACGATCACCTTGACCACTGCCTCTGCAATTGCTGGGGGCATTGCCTTGACTGTTACGAAAGGCGCGGTATCGAAGGCGCTCAACACGGCAGCGCTCACTGCTGGTGGACAGATTACAGATATTCAGCCTGGCGCAATTAGCAAGACCTTGAGTACCGCTGTTGTAACTGCGAGTGGCCCGATTACAGACGTTATTCCTGGGGCGCTCTCTAAGCTGCTGGCTACCGCCGCTCTTACCGCATCTGGGCAGGCGACAAGCATTCTCGCTGGAGCCATTACCAGGGATTTAGCGACTGCTATTCTAACGGCAGCGGGGCAGGCCAGTGACATTCAACCCGGCGCTATTTCTAAGACACTTGCAACGGCAGCTTTGCTTGCCGAAGGCGAGATCATAGATGTATCCAGTGGAGCGATGATTACGCTGAATACCGCCGCGCTTACTGCGTCTGGGCAGGTTTCGGATATTATCGTCGGTGCAATTATCAAGACACTGGCGACCGCCGCACTCAATGCAGTTGGTCAATCCGCCGATGTGCAACCAGGAGCTATCTCCACCGCGCTGGATACTGCCGCCCTCACTGCCAACGGTCAGACGATTACCGTAAGCGTTCCCATTGGCTCAGTTACGATCACTCTGGACACCGCCGCACTTATATCAGGTGGACAGACTGTTGATATTACGCCAGGTGGTGCTATAATCAATTTGGATACCGCCGCGTTGACGGCGCTAGGTATTGCAATTTCAATTGCGACCATGTTGGTTGCATTTGGTAACGACACCTATGTCCTGTTCCGAGACAAACGCGTAACCGTAACTTATCGTGACAAACGCGTTTCTGTCGTATATCAGGATAACCGCCAGGAGGCCAAATGAGTACATACATGCCGTCCAAAGACCCAAACAGCGTGGAGCCGTTTTTCGTCGTCTGGTGCGATCTGGATGGCACAAATACCGGCGTGGGAGGCGATGATGGCGAGTTGCAAGGCGCGACGATCAGCACTGTTACCTGGACTGTTCCGAGTGGGATCACGAAAGATAGTTCCAACCAGGCCGCGGTGACGATCAAAGGCGTATCCTATGCAATCAATACGGTTTGCACCATTTGGCTATCTGGCGGCACGGATGGCGCAGACTATAACCTTCTGTGTCACATCACCACCAGTGACAGCCGGACTTTGGAACAGACCATTACAATACCCGTGAGGAGCGCATGAGAACATTACAGGAATTAAATTGGCGGCGCGAATTGTGCTTGAAAGTCATCGAAGAACTTGAAAAAATGGACGACCCGCGACGAGAGAGTGCTGTCGAGCACTACAAGATGCAACTGACCAGCCTGGACGCCCAAATTGCGGAGGCGCAAAAGCCGCCCCCAACCGTCATCGGCCTAAAAACCGCCGTTATCAAATTTTCATCCGATAAGGAGTAAACTATGGCTAAGTACGACGTTTTGAAACTATGTAAAGACCGGGGCGACCGTTACGAGGTTGACCCTGGGGTGATGTTCCCCGCCACTGTTGCCCGGATTCGGGAGTGGCTGGCCGGGGCAGATGTCCCCGAAATCGTGGGGGGCGACTACGCCACTGCTGTTCAATTCCAGAGAGAAGTGAAGTCAATCCCTGCCGAAGCGTGGGAATTGGCGCTTGTTCCCTATTCGCAATGCTCAGAGACGGTGCGGCTGGTACGCGCTACCGCGCTGGCATTCGCGGATAACTTTTTCTCCCGCGCGCTGTCGCTAGCGGCAGGCGGCGCGGTGCATATTCACTTTATCCGAAACGATGATTACCGAAGATAAAAAGGAAGGTGTGCCATAGCTGAAGGAGATGCCCTCGTTTTAAATAATTGTAAGGAGCAATTCTTGCTCAAAACGATAGACTGCGATACCGACACATTCCGTGTGGCTTTGTATTCCGTTGCACTCAACAGTCCAGACGGAGCAGCGATAGCCTACACCACCACCAACGAGATTGTAGCCAGCGGTTATACTGCCGCGGGCGCGCCTGTTCTTGTTCCTGTCGTGACCCAGGACGACACCAACAACTGGGGTAAGTGGGATGATAACGGGACTAACATTGTCTGGACAGCTCTGGCAGCAGCGACCATCCTCGAAGCGCGGTTATACGATGATACCACCGCGACCAAGTGGGTGTTGATCCTGTGGGCGATTGCCACTAATTCCAATGGCGGGGACTACACCTTGGCATTTGGGGCAAACGGGATTATGACTATCTCGTGAGGCAGATATGCCAAAAGCTGATACCCGCGCAGTTGAGATACGCGCAGAAGTGCGCCAAATCCGCACAATGGCGGATCATACCGTTAATGTGGTTTTGAATTTGCCCGAGGACTGCCTGGAGCAAGCAAAAGCCCTGCTTGGCTGGCAGGGCGATGAGATCAAAGCAGTGATGGAGAACGTTACGACTCGAACTTGATGAGGTAGTCTGCAACGTCGAACAATTGCAGACGCCCGGTGTACCTTACAAATTTACACGGACGCGGGTTGGTCAACACCCACCCGACTGCGCCATCACGATACCAACCTATGTCAAACGTGCTTGGTAGTTCGCCGGGTTTTGGTGAGATGAAATTTTCCCCACATCCCTGGATCATCCCTACCAGGTTGACGACGCCCATAATCCCGCCTATCGGAAACGCCGCAGGCCATGCGTAGCTGTGCGTTACGCAAAACGCCCGCACCTCGCGCATGTCCGCGACCGCGAACGTCATGGATGCGTAAATTGCCAGAGGCCCACGGTGGTTCGTGGGCCAGGAGCGATTTTCGATGTTCTTGGCCCCGCTCACGATGAGCGAGGCCCAGGGCTGCCGGACTGCAAGAGCTTTCATTTACCACACACTTCCAGGAGCATGGATGCTCAGCTTGTCAATATATTTTTCCTTGATGTACAGGGTGACAGCAATTTCGTGATTGGTTTCGACTGCTTTCCGGGTATTTTCGTCTAGCGCCGAATTCGCGATTGCCGCATTAATGTGTTGAGCGCTATCGAGCGCCAACAGACTGGCTACTTTGTCGAGTGCTTCTGATCGTTTCATTTGTGCCTCATCCCCGGTTTGACCGCCAGCCGGGGGAAGGGATAGGATTATGATTTTGACTGATACAACTTGTAAGCTTCTGCCTTGCCGGACAATTGCGCCAACTCACCATTGCGTACCTGGTAGTAGTCAGGGGCTGAGTTTTGCGGCTTGCGAAAATCCTTCTGGCCGCGGGCCACAATGTCACTCTCATCGCAGACGACAATCAGCAATCCCTCGCCGCCCGTGCGTGAGTCACCAACCCAATCGCCCCAGCAAAAATTGCCTTTGGGGGTGGAAAAATCCACTGTCGCAATCCAGGGTTTGCCGTACCTGCGCTGGTTGTATGATCCGGTTTTGATCTCGATTTGTGTAGTCATTTTGATCCTTGTGTCGGGGTGAACGCTCCCGACATCTATATAATAGCAAATTATTTGTAACCGTCCTAGTGCCATTTGTAACCTGGATGTAATAGCCTGTAATAAATAATTTATGACAAACACCGTTGATTATACTCATCCACAGTGGATCGAGCGCCGAAAACCAAAGTCCAGCGCCGATCTGCTGGACGTTGCCAGGGGCATAACTGGTGATAAATTGCTGCTCAGCTTTAGCGGCAAAGACTCGCTTGCTATGTGGCTGTATCTGCGCGAGAACGGTTTCAGCATCATCCCCTATCTTCTCTATACCGTTCCCCTGCGAATTGACGTTGAGATGAGAGAGTATTACCAGGATTTTTTCGGGCAGAAAATATATTTCCTGCCGCATCCAATTTTTTATCACATGCTCGCTCTAAATCGTTTCCAGCCTCCTCATATCGCTGCCAGGCTAACCAAACTTGATCTCCCATTTTATGATTTCAAGGCTATCGAGGACGTGTTGGCCTCTGAGAACGGTATGGAGAATTACCTTTCCGCGGTCGGGTATCTTGCCGGGGATCAAGCGGGGCGACGTTCGTTCATTGTCCGTAGCGGGCCGATTGGTATAACGAACAGAAAATATTATATGGCTATCTGGGACTGGAAAGCATCTCAGGTCATGGATAAGATGCACCAATATAAGGTAAAATTGCCTTATCATTATCGCGTTTGGGGAAACACTGGCACAGGCAGGCCCTATGAATATCTTGGACTGAAGGAGCTTGAGAAGTTTTGTCCAGACGATTATGAGTTGCTCTTGAAGTGGTTCCCGCTCAAGTCAGTAGAAAAGTTCAGGTATGAGGTTGTCAATGAGTACGCGAAAAGCCATTCCAGAAATTAAGAAAAAGTTGGTGGTTAAGCACAAGAAAATCAACAGACGTTTACCGGATTTTGATTCGCTCTTTAATTCTGATATTGATCCTCTCCCCGATTTTGTTCCTGGGGATTTGCAAGCGAGCGCGGATCGTGAGGTTAGCGAAATTGAACGCACCATTGCGGCGAACCGTAAAGCATCTCATGATCGTTTTCTTTTAGCCACTGATAAAGAATACTATTTCTTGGTTTGTTTTCAATCCAAGCCTCAACGCGATCAATTCATCGAGTGTGTTGGATGGCAGAGTATTCAGCATAATGGTTTGTATGTCAATGGTCTGGAATTAGCGGACTTACTCGGTGTAAAGTTAGGCATCATCGAAATGGAACCGCGTAAACTTCGCACCGGTAAGAAGAAATTTATAAAAGAGGAGGTAATAAGCCATGCCTAGAATTCGACTTAAGCAAGGCGCTATTGCACGCGGCGGCCCGGAACGTGCTGGGGACGAATAAGTATTCATAACTATATGCCGGAGTGGTATTTACCGCTCCGGCCATGCAATTTGCAACCGAGTTGCCTATGCCTGCTGGAAGAAAATCAATCCTGACAGATGGGGTGATAGATAAAATTTGTGAGGCGCGCTCGATTGGCGCGACTTATGAAATTGCCGCGGCTTATGCCAAAGTATCTGAGCCGTCTTTGATGGGGTGGATAAGAATTGGCGAAGAACTTCAAAAGCGGATTGAGGCGGGTGAAGAATTCATTCAAACTGAGCACGAAGCCAATATATTAATTTTTTTGAGGAAAATAGCCATTGCTGAGAACATGGACGACATGAATTTGTTGTCTGTGATTGACAAGGCCGCTGCCGCAGACCCATCTTGGGCTGAGAAGCGTTTACGTTGGAAGCATCGTAAAGATTTCAATTTGCCGGTATCCGTAGAGCACAGCGGCGAGGACGGCGGGCCGATTGTGCATGAGGTGATATTTACAGATGGCCTTAGTGACGGTAGACAAAACCGGGAAAGCGACAATAGCGCTCCATCCGGGCCAAATCAAAGCCCACAATAGCGACCGCCGTTTTGTGTTTGTTGTGGCCGGTACGCAGAGTGGCAAAACGAGTTACGGCCCGTGGTGGTTAGCACGCGAGATTTGCAAATGCGGCGCGGGTGATTACCTGGCCGTAACAGCCACGTATGATTTATTCAAGCTCAAAATGTTACCGGAGATGAGACGGGTATTTTGTGAGTATATGGGCTGGGATTGGCAAGCCAGCGACCGGGTGATTTCAAAGAACGGCACGCGCATTATCTTGCGCTCTGCCAATGCCCCCGGTGGGCTGGAAAGCGCAACGGCTAAAGCCGCCTGGCTGGACGAATGCGGACAAGACGAATTCGATCTGCAAGCCTGGGAAGCCGTACAGCGCCGTTTGTCTCTCAGTCAAGGGCGTGTGCTGGGAACCACCACGCCGTATAATTTGGGTTGGCTGAAACAACAGGTTTATGACCGGTGGACGCGTGGCGATAGCGATTATCAGGTGGTGCAGTTCAAAAGCACGATGAACCCGATTTTCCCACTGTCCGAGTATGACCGAGCGCGTGAGACCCTGCCGCTCTGGAAATTCAACATGTATTACAACGGCGAATTCACTCGCCCTGCCGGGATGATCTACGATGCCTTTGATGATACGATTTGTAAGATAGCCCCATTTGCCATTCCCGACGATTGGCCGCGTTACGGCGGGATGGACTTCGGTGGGCAGCATACTGCTGCAGTATGCTACACCGAAAATACAGACACGAAAGCGCTGTATCTTGTCAAAGAATATTTGGCAGGTGGCAAATCCATAGCCGAACACACCGCGACGCTCAAGTCCTGGGGATGCCGCGTGTGGGTGGGTGGGTCGAAATCAGAGGGGCAATGGCGGCAGGAATTTAGGGCAGCAGGATTGCCCATCCTGGAGCCATCATTCTCGGATGTCGAGGCGGGTATTGACCGAGTGTATGCCTGTCACAAAGCCAATGGTATTCTTGTTTTTGATACCCTGACGGGCTATCTTGACCAGAAAGGAACTTACTCGCGCGAGCTGGATGCCAATGGGCAGCCAACCGAGAGGATCAAGAACAAGGAAACTTACCACTACATGGATGCAGAGCGTTATATCATTGGTAAAATTCGAGGGCGAGAGCCAAGCCCCTCCGAAATGGTAGCTTTCGTATGAGGTACTTATGGCAAACATCTTAGATCGTATTACGGGCCGCGACCGCATTCAAGCGCTCGAAAGGCAGCTTGCCACACTCAAAGCCCAGGCCGAGCAATACCCCGCCTGGGCGCTGGCAACCGCTGAAGCGCGTACCTGGGACGTGCCTGATCCCGGCATCTACCAAAACCAGGCCAACTTGTACCAGAAACTCTCCTGGGTATTTCAGGCAGTGGACATTTCCAGCAACGTAGCCGCGGCGACTGAGATCGAAGTGCTGGAGAACGGCGAGGAAGTCGAGGATCACGATTTCGAGAAACTGCTGCTTCGCCCCAACCCATTGCAAACGCGTTTCGAGTTCCTCTACAACACCTACGCATTCCGCAAACTCAACGGTAACGCGTTCTGGTGGTTGAACCGACCCAATGAGAAAGCGCCCCCGGCTGAGTTGTGGCTGCTGCCACCGTCGTCCATTCGGATTGTACCGGATGGCAATCTATATATCCGTGGGTATCTGTATGATCCTGGCAATGGCGCAGAAATCCCCCTGGAGCCGTGGGAGATATTACACTTCCACGGGTTCCACCCTTCGAACTGGTGGATGGGCATGGGCGGGATAGAGCCAATTGCAACCACTGCGACGGGCGACCTGGCAATGAGCGATTTCAACGCACGCCTGTTCAAAGAGTCAAACGGCAAATTGGCTGGCCTGCTGGCATTCGCGGATAACATCGAGGAGGGTGAATGGAAGCAGATGCTTGCAGACATCCGCGAGAACGCACGCAAGCGCGACATGATGGTATTGCGCAACGTCAAGCAGGGCGGCGTGCAATGGCTGAAGATTGCGGACAGCATGAAAGAAATGGAATTCCTTGCCAGCCGCAAAAACAATCGCGAGGAAATCTACAACACGCTTGCGCCGGGGCTGTTCTCGTGGCTGTCCGAGAGCGCCAATCTGTCGAACTCCCGCTCAGGCGCGACGGCATTCGGCGAGTTGACCATTTACCCGATGCTGGAGGCACTCACACAGGCAATCACCAAGCACTTGATGCCCACGTACGGGGATAGCTTTACTTGCTCATTCCCCGACATGCGCAGCAAAGACAGGGCGCTTGAACTGCAAGAGGAAGAGGCGTATGGGCGGTCACATACCATTGACGAAATCCGTGAGAAATTCCACAAGGACAAGCCCCTGGCCGAAATTACCAAGATCGAGACCGACGAACGCGGCAAGGCACTGCCCGCGCAGATCTCGCCTACAGTGCCCATTCCGACTGATAAGCCACCAGAGCCAGAGACGCCTGCTCCTGTTCCTGGTGCAATCCCCAATCCTGCCGATGAGACGACTACCGTAACGCAACCGTTGGAGATTGGCGAGACGACTACCGCGCAGGCTGTACCACAAGATGCGATGGCCGAAGATCTCGGACGCTGGAAGCGGAAGTCACTGAATGCTCTGAAGGCTGGAAAGGCGCCTGCTGTAGATTTCGAGAGCGATTTGATTACCGCCAAGATGCGAGTTGATATTTCATCGGCGTTGTTAGTTTGCAAAACTGCTGCCGATGTGCGCGCCGCGTTCGATGTGACACCAGTAAAATCCACCCCTACCGCCGCCGACATTATCCAGGTGCTCAGCCTGGCAATCGAGGGCATGAAGCGTGAAAACCTGGCGTGATGTAGCCTCAACTGCAATTGACTATGCTTTCGCCTGGTGCGGTATCAACCAGGTGGATATACCTTTTAGCGTTCTTGCGGGCCTGGCAGCAGTCAAATTCACCATTGGGCAGGATTTGGCCGACATTCAGGATGAGTACAACACGCGTTTGTACTCCGCGATGGACGACTACACCGCCACCGAACGCCCCATCACCGCGTTCCGTAACGCGTTCAAGCGCGTGGTGTACGAGGGTTTCTTTGCAGCGGGGCAAGCTGGCTGGATTGATGCTGGCGCCACAGGGCCGATACCTGACAGCCTGACCGAGTACATCAACGGGCGCTTCGAGCGTGAGACTGAATTCATTGACGACTTATTTGTCCAGCTCAAGGAGCTTCGTAAAATGGGCACGGCGGACGAAATCGCCAACCACATCAAAGCGCGGGCGGATGGATACACCGGCACGCTGGAGGGGGTGTACAATTACGCGAAGATGATCGCCATGAAAGAGCGACCCGGTAAATGGGTGTACGGCGATACAATCGCCCATTGCACCACATGCGCTGATCTGGAAGGCAAGATCAAGCCGTTGCAATGGTATCTCGATAACAATTACATCCCCCGGCAGCGGGGCAGCACGACGCTTGAATGCGGGGGGTTTCATTGCGATTGTTCGGTGGTTGACCCAGAGACAGGAGAGCAACTGATATGACCGCCCCCGCTTTCTCCATGCAAGTCCTGGGCCTCGAAGATGTGGCCTCGCGCATTTCGTCTCTGCCGGATGCCTGCAAGGAAGAAATCCTGACAGATGTTGGCGAGTATGGCCTGACCATTATCCGCCAGTACGCGACACAAAACTATGTGTCGCGTGCGCAGGCGTACCCGGACGCCCCTGCTGGACCCGGGTGGTTCAGCGACAAGCAGCGTAAATTCGTCATGGCAGGATTGCGCGACGGTACGTTATCGTCCCCCTACCGCCGCACGGGTGGACTGGCCGCAAGCTGGAGCTTCGAGCGTTCGGGGACTGCGGGCTTTTGGGCAAGCGACTACCCTGCCGCGCCGTTCGTGATGGGCTTTGCGGCGCAGTCGCGGCACGAGAAACTTGTAGGCTGGAAGAAGATCACCGACTGGCTTGGGCAATTGTCGTTCCGGTCATCGAAATACCGCGCTGTGGTGATGGGCGCGGTACAGAAGGCGATGAGAAAGGTTAAGCTTGGTTGATTTTGTGCTATAATTCAGGTAGTTGAAAGCGCAAAGAGAACAACGGGCGCAAAGTAGAAAAGAAACACAAGTTTACAGTCTATGAGGCGGCGTTGTGCGAATTCCAGAAATGGAGTTTTCACGACGCCGCTTTTTTGTTGTCTATGAGGTGAACATGGCTGATTATCCGTGGGATCAATGTATAGCCGACCAAATGGATCGTTATGGGGACATGGACACTGCCCGCCGTGTTTGTGGCATGATCCGCCACAAGTACGGCAAATCCGTGAAGGGTGACATCACCCTGCCGGATGGGTTCGACCTGAAAGCGGAGTTGACCGCAATCAATGAAGTGCTTGGAGTCAAGCCTGCCGCCAAAGCGGGAGCGCGGCACAGCGCCAGCGACCAGACGCACATAGACAAAGCAGTCGAACATCTGGTGGACGCCGGGGGAGATCATGCCAGGTTCCACCGCCCTGAGGATGCGATATTAGGCGCATTGGGGGGCAAGCCGATGAAGGCCGATGCCGCAATTACCCTGGATATTCCTGCCTTTGAGTGGGCATGGGTAAAAGCCGCGGGGGACTGGGAGCTTGATGTACTGGGCATTCCATTCGGCGGGCCATACAACGGCAAAGACGCGCAGCGCCAATACTTCAGCGCCAAGACAAATCTATACCTGGACTTTTTCAAAGATATTCCGGCCATGTATTTTCACAGCGTCAAGCCGGACGGGAAGAGTCTACAGGTTACGCCAGAAATCATCGGCAAGGCGCATTATGACCACACCGACGATAAAGGCCACTGGTTCAAGGTCGTGTTGGACAAAACGAAAGCGCTCGCGACACGCGTTTGGGAAGCCGCCAAGAAGGGCCTGGCGCGTGCCTCGTCTGGCAGCGTACAACACCTGGTACGCATTGCCAGCGACGGCGAGATTCTGTCATGGCCGATTGCTGAATTATCTTTATTGGATACCGGCGAAGGGCGAACGGCGATCAATCCGTATGCCGTTGCTCTTCCAGCCGCGAAAGCAGTTTATCAATCCGCGGGGATAGAGTTCCCCGCCCTACCGGACGACGATGAGCCAGAGGCCGCGGTGAGCGGCGGCGTAAGCGAAACTCCGGCCAACCAATCTCTAAAAGGAGCTATTGAAATGACCACAGAATTTGACGTTCAAAAAGTGGTGGCCGAAGCGCTTGCAAAACATGACGCAGACCAAGCCGCAAGCCTGGCCGCCAAAGCTACCGCCGAAAAGGCGGAGAAAGATCGAGTTGATGCCGCAGTAAAGGCTGCGACTGACAAGCTCAATGCCGATTGGGCCGCGAAATTCCGCCTCCCCGGTGGAGGGCCGATCACGACCCAATTCGCGGATACCTACAAATACGACGGGCTGAGCGCCGCGGAGTTGGGCCTGATGATCGATATGCAGTCCGAGCTTGCCGCGAAATCTACGCACATGGCAAAGGTTTCCCCTGCCGCGGTCAAAGCGCTGATGCTCAAGGTCGCGCGCCTGGACAAAGAAAAAGTATCCGGCGATACCGTGGCCTATGCTACTCAAGCGCTCAAGACCGCCATCGGAGCGGACCTGTCTGACGTTGCAATCAAAGCCGCGACCGACCCAATGTATACAGGCGGAACCACTGAAGGCGCGTATTGGGTGGGCACAGCCTACTCCAATCAGCTATGGGAATCTATCCGCGCCGTGCCTGGTGTGGCGCAGAAAATCCCCGCCGTGACCATCCCGGATGGCTACTCCAGCGAGTATTTCCCGCTGGAATCTACTGACCCGACCTGGTACAAAGTGGCAGAGGCTACATCGAGCGACAGTGCGCTCAAAGTGCCCGCGGCAACCATTGCCGCGAGTCAGGCGGCAGTCGGGCAAAAGCAAATCACCGTCGCCAAAATGGGCGCGCGCGTGCTCTATACTGGCGAACTGACCGAGGACAGCCTGGTCAATTTTGCGCCTCAGCTTCGCAAGCAACTGGAGTTATCCGGCGCGGAGAAGTTTGAAGCCGTCATCATCGACGGCCATACCGCCACCTCCAGCAATATCAACGACATCGGCGGCACGACCTATTCCGGCGCAGCCACCACGCTTTTCTTGATGTTCAACGGGTTGCGCTATCTGGGCCTGGTGGGTAACACTGCCAACAGTCGCAGCGCGGCAGGCAGCCTGTCCGAAGATGACTACCTGGATACCGTTAAGCTGCTGGGCACAGCCGGTATCGGCGGGGCGGACATTACCAAAGTCGGTTTTGTGATCGACCCTAACGTTTACTGGAAGTCCCTCAAGCTGGCAACGCTCAAGACCAAAGACGTGTGGACGCAGGCAACCCTCGAAAATGGAGCGCTCACCCGCCTGTGGAACTACCCGATCCACGTATCCTGGAACATGCACTACATGAGTTCCGACCGCAAAGCGAATACCGCGGGCAAGGTTGACAACGATACCACAACCAATAACGCCTACGGCGCGATCCTGGCCGTGCGGTGGGACTCCTGGAAATTGGCGTACAAACGCCGCATGACAATGGAAACCACCCGTATCGCCAACGCCGACACCTGGGAAATCGTGGCTATGGCCCGCTTCGGGCTTGGCTATCGGGATACTGAGGCTTCAGCAATTTCGTACTATTGTGGAGTTTAGGACTAACATTGTCCTATTACTCATCTAATCAATCTGATATGTAGCCTGATAGGGGAGGGGCAGCCCTCCCCCGAGGCAAAGGAAAATAACAATGGTTTCACCGTTTATTCTTCGCAAAGGCGTTTCCACTCTCGCCGATTTAGCAGATGGGAACAGCATGATTAATCTGGCTGTGGCCGCGGGCGGCAAGTGGTTTTATTGCGATCCGACCAATGGATC
>Ga0315291_10000861_pt1 | contig 40426 bp, 58 predicted proteins | sample YL17G12_20_MG_FD_203070 | JGI IMG/M metagenome (GOLD analysis project Ga0315291, IMG submission 203070) | Sediment microbial communities from Yellowstone Lake, YNP, Wyoming, USA - YL17G12_20 | ecosystem: Environmental > Aquatic > Freshwater > Lake > Sediment | place: USA: Wyoming | collected...
TGTGCATTATCCTGAGATTGTTGAAGAGTTTAACCATGTAAAAGATGCTTTAAAGTTACTTGAGGGATAAAAATATGAAATGTCCGTTTACTGGATATGAATGCAGAATAACAACGATTCGTTGCGATGATTGTCCAGAAAAAAATCATGAACAGAAGGGATAAAATTATGATTGGTATAATAATAGCTTTTCTATCTGCATATGGAGTTGCTTGTTCAATAATTTATGCTTATAATTCTTGGAAACAAGAAAAAGATTTACTTGAGGGATAAGATGAATGAAGAATTTAAAAAAGAAAATTATGCTGATGTTCAGAGAATGGTCGATGAATATAAATTTAGATGCCCATTTATTGATTGCAAATATCAATCAAAAACATTGTTGGCTATAATGATTCATCTTGATATTAGACACAACGTAATGTATGATAAACATTCGGAGTAGGGATAAGATGTACTGGACAAATGAGAAAGGAATCTATTGGTATAATCCAATTACCCATAAAATCCATGAATTGAAGGGATAAAAGATGACGATGTTAACTCAGGTGATAATATTTATCGCTGTATTCTTAGGATGTATAGGCATTGGAATACTCATACAACATGTAAGGAACGATGATAAAAAATGACGGTATGCCATAAGCGTGGTAGAGAAATAATCTATCATCCCATAAACGGGAGATTCCTTTGTTCAGGGTGCAATAGACTTGTGAATATGTGTAAATGTGAAAGAATAGGGATGATATAGATGGATTTACCAAATAAAAAATATAATATTATCTATGCTGACCCCCCTTGGAGATACGGTGGAGGAAAAGGGAAGAATAGTAAAAAGTGGGGTAATTCTCTTTCATCTTATCCATGTTTGAAATTAAAGGATTTGAAAGCAATTCCGATAAGAAAATTAGCGGATGATAATTGTGCGATATTCATGTGGGTTACACTACCTATGTTGAAAGAAGGACTTGAATTAATGTCAACTTGGGGGTTCAAATATAAGACAACAGCATTTGTCTGGAATAAAACGTACAAAAATGGAAAACCGTATTGTGGTATGGGATACTGGACGAGAAGTGGCTCCGAACTTTGTTTACTTGGTTTCATTGGTTCGTTAGAACGGAAAAATAATAATGTCTATCAGGTAGTATCTGCGCCAGTTACTCGTCATTCCGAAAAACCAAATGAAATTCATGGATGTATTATTGAATTGATGGGGGATTTACCACGTATAGAAGTATTTGCTCGTCAAAAATATGATGGATGGGATTCATGGGGTAATGAATTATCAGATACCATTCAAAATCGTGTAGTTGAGGGATAGGAGTTAATCATGGAGATAATACCTATGACTTTGAAACAAGCAAACGAGTTTGTCGATAGATTCCATCGGCACAACAAACATGTCACAGGTCATAAGTTCTCATTGGGATTAACACATAACGGTGAGCTTATTGGTGTCGCTATTGTAGGTAGACCGATAGCCCGTAATTTAGACAATGGATTCAATCTTGAGGTATTACGAGTCTGCATCAAAGATAATGCTCCAAAGGGGGCTAATAGCAAATTGTACGCACGATGTCGTGCTATTGGTCAGATGATGGGTTACAAGAAAATAATAACGTATACGTTGAAATCAGAGTCTCAGTCTACTATGAAAGCATTGGGTGCTATCCAGGAATGTGATGTTAAAGCACATGAATGGACTCGACCAAGTAGAGAACGGAGCTCACAACCAGTATATCGTCAGGATAAAATTCGTTGGGAATTGAATACAATCGAGGTATAATGGAGAAATGGCAGGTTTTAAATCTGTATGCAGGAATCGGGGGAAATAGAAAACTATGGGACAATGTTGATGTTATTGCTGTTGAAAATGATAAGAGGATAGCTGATATATATAAGAAACATTTTCCAAATGATACGGTTGTCATTGGTGATGCACATAAATATCTGTTAGATAACTACGATGAAGGATGGCATTTTATATGGAGTTCTCCACCGTGTCCGACTCATAGTAGAATAAGGAATATCGCAGGTGTTGGTTGTGGACAGAACAAACCTGTCTATCCTGATATGCGTTTATATGAGGAAATTATATTTTTGAATCAAATTTTTCATTCAAGCGGAACTACATTTAACGGTCAGTTCTGTGTAGAGAATGTTCAGAGTTACTATGACCCATTGATTAAACCATTGATTGTCGGTAGGCATTATTTCTGGACTAATTTTCATATAACACCGTATAAAATAGAAACCAGGGGGCATATGGAATCAAACAATGTTTTAATGAAGATTAAGGGTTTTGATGTGAACGATAAAGAATTATTGAGGAACTGCACAGAACCTGAACTTGGAGAGCATATCTTCAATTGTGGCATGAAAAACATTCAAAAGCATATTGTTGAGGGATATTAATGGATAAAAAGTTAGAATGGAAATATGGACGAAAACTATTCAAAAATAATAAAGAAAAACGAGATAAAACAGTTATAATTATTTTTTGTATTGCAAGTGCGATAGCAATGTTTTCGGTACTTCTGTTATGAAAATAAAAACAAGAATAAAAAATAATCTTCCCAAAGGAGTTGGAATGCAACTTGTCAGAGAGATTCCATCCTGTGATTTATATCCTGGAAAACAAAGATTTCTTATTGAATTTCTTGTCAACAGAGAATTTACTTCAGAGGAACTTTTTGCATTGATAGGTTCAATGGATGGTATTACAGATAGTATTGATGATTCACGAAAAGAACTGAAGATTGAAAAAAAGGAGGCAAAGAATTACAAAATACATAATCTTATTTTCTCACAGGAAAAGAAGCAAGATTACATTATATATAGGGTTGGCTTTGTTGGTGAAAAAGATATTAATAAGGAAGATATTGATATGGAATTACAATCTACAATCGAAGTAAGTATTGGTGGTAGTTTGGAATATCTTTGGAGTGATATTTGGAAAGTTAATAAATTTCCTTGTGAAAAGAAGGCAAAAGAAGTTATTTTTAATATATCGGAAAAGAAATTATTAGATAGTTTAAATAAGAAAAACCATTCAGAGCAGGGATAGATTTTCATAGTTTTTTTTTCGTTCTATATTTTTCTTTCTTTCTATAGAAAATTAGATAAGTCTATTGTGGCATACATAGTTTTGTTGTTAACTATATAGTTTCTTAAAAAAATATATAGTTGATAGGGTTGGTGAAGTGTGAACAATACTCAGTTTTATGTGAATTGGACAACGTGATTTAAGGATGAATCGGACTAAACAAATAGCAATAGGAATCATCTATTTTCTTCTGATATCAATATTTTCGTCATATATTGATTTTCCATTCAACACCATAACCGCAACAAACATATTAGGAACCATCGCTGGTTCAATAACAGATACCCACGAATGGGATGCACAAGAGGGGCGCAATTATGGTGAAAACGGTGTGGTTCGGGTGAACACCAGTGAATATTATCTAGTGGTTGCTGCTGGAGACACTGGAACAGATTATGATGGATTTGCGAGAACATTGAAGGTTTATAACAACAATGGCACGATAGTACATGGTGCAGTCAGCTCATATGAATATGACACAAGCGATGGTTATTCAGCAAACGTACGACAAATATCTGGGACAGACAAATATGTCATAGCATATGAAGATGAAGGAGGATTGAAAGTCACATTGGTTGTTCTTCAAGTATGGGCAAACAACGGGACGATAAAACAAGCAGCAATCGATTCGCAACAATGTTCATATATCGGATGGATGTCCTCTGGTTATTATGGTTCGCTATCTCTTTTAAGTGTGTACCAGAATGTTTTCTGTGTTGCTTACACAGATGGAGGAAGCTCAGACGGTTTCATGGAAACATGGTGGATATCTAATAGTGGAATTATTAATAACACACAACTCGATATTGAAGAATTTGATACCACCTATGGGGTTATGCCAAGTCTATGTCTGGTTGATACGAACACGATAGCGATGACCTATCAATCTGGGAGTTCTACTGGCGATTATACTCTTATGACATATAACATCACTACGAATGGTCTAATCACAGATACTCCATCTGACAGTTGGGTATATATACCCGATCCAAAACTTCAGGGAGGCAACTCAAAAATAGATAAAGTTGGTACAAACACATATGAATTGACTTTTGTGAATGGGACATATAGAATCTATACAAAAACCGTGACTATCGATACAGCTGGTAAGATAACAAAATCTTTTATTGATTCTTTGCTCTTATATACAACAGCCACTTCTACCCCTAGTTTTTTGTACACTTTTTTCGTTATCGACCCGAAAGTAGACCCTGGTGGTAATGGAGTTATTGGTCTGACGTTCTCAAATGATACAACAAATGCGGTTGGCTGGGTTTATACATGGAATGTGTCATCAATAGGTAATATCGGTTCAACGATTATTGATTCATTGCTGTTTTCAACAGAAACCGCATTTTTCTCTGATGTTACATATGTAAACAATAATATTTATCTCATTGTTTATACTGGTGGAAGTCTTGATGGATGGAGTGCGACAGTAAGCATTACGACAAGTCTTGATACAGCGACAACATATTATGTATCATCTAGTGGTGATGATGGTAATAATGGAACAACAACTTTATCGCCATGGAAGACAGTTGCTAAAGTGAATACTGAAATGAATGGTGGGGTCGTCGGTCTTGGTGATGATGTTTATTTCAAACGAGGGGATACATTCACAGACGCATATTTGAATGTTAAAACTGGTGGCAACTCAACAAATCGTATGATTATCGGTGCATATGGTACTGGTAATAAACCGATATTAGATAGCACAGGCTTAGATTATAATATTTATTTTGGAACAAATGGTATAGGAAACATTACCATACAGAATTTTACCCTGAAAAATAGTGTAAGCGATTCAATGATGGTTACTGCATATGTTTCAAACATTACTATTTCCTCTGTTAATGTGACAGACAGTGGACATAACGGCATCTTTGTTGATGACACTATAGGTTTAAAGATTGAGAATTGTGTAGTACATGATTGTGCTAATACAAATATTTGCCTTTATGGGAGTCCGTCTCATAGACTTTCTAATACACAAGTTCTGAATTGCACTGCATATAATAGTGGTATTGGAGAAGATAACATCCAATTACATATGGATGATGTTAACAACAATGCTGGCAATAATCATTTGTTCAGGAATTGCACATCATACGATTCTGGCGAAGATGGTTTTGATATCACTGCTGGAAACAACATTATTGTTGAAGACTGTGAAACATACGGAAATCCTAATTGTGGTTTAATGCAAGGTCATAATGCGAGTAATTTAACGGTACAAGATTGTTGTTTCCATAACGATAAGTACGGAATAGTTGTTGGTGTTGGAAATAATATCATCATAAGGAACAATGTTATATTCAATACTACAAATTCGATGTTTTGTTTTGAACCTACAAGTTTTAAATTAAGAAACTGTACGGTCTATAATAATGATTTTGTTCAACCATCTGGGTGTATATATACAAATAGGCTAATGAATTTTGATTATGATTACTACAAATCTATTATGCTAAAAAACAATATTATCGCAACATTTGATACGACAAATCCAACTGCATTCCTTAGAGTGTATGGTGGTGCAACGATACCGCCAGATACTAATGTCACCTTTGATACAAACATGTGGTATCATGGGAGTGGTAATGCTGCGGGACAATGGTGGTACAACGGGTCCTCGAACATGATCCTCACACAATGGAAGAACTACTATTCGACAGATACTTTCGATAACCCTGAGTTCGTTAATGCAAATGCAAACAACCTCATCTTAAATTCAACAAGTCCCTGTATAGATACAGGAGATTTTCTCACACAAACGAATGGAGCGGGAGTTGGAAGCAGCACCGTCATCGTCGATGAGGCTAACTATTTTACTGATGGGCATGGAATGCAATCCGGGGATGTTATTGTCATAGGAAATAATAACCCTGTTAGAATACTTAGTATTGTTTATCCGACAAAAACAATTACGATAAACACATCAATTAATTGGAATGACCATGATAACATCAGTTTGCGATATACTGGTGCTGCACCGAATATCGGGGCATTGGAAACCTATTATCCATCAGCCCCGACTCAATCAACTCCATTCCCCGTCAACGGAAGCATTAGTGTTGGTTTGTCTCCCGCTGATTTTCAGATTACGGTCTATGATGCGAATCATGAGAAAATGGATATAACTTGGAAAGAAAATCATACTACGGGAGCATGGAGAACTTTTGCCATATCGACAGATGTTTTAAACGGTATCATTTCGGTCACGAACACTTCCTGGGTCGCTCACTATGGGACAAGCTACTGGTGGAAGGTTTACGTACAGGATTCATATGGTTTATGGAAGAACGCCACCTATCACTTTATGACTCTTACGAATGCACCAAGTCTCACATCAACACCGACAAATGGCTCCTTGAACATTGCATTAACTCCAAAATGTAATATTACAGCAGTGAACATAGGATTGCGGATAACTGTTCGTTTCTATTCAAATACAACTGGTGGCTGGATGTTGAGGCAAACAAACCAAAGTATCGTCTCAGGAGCAACAGCACGATGGATATATACAAATGTGACCACATATGGAAAAACTTATTGGTGGAGAGTCGTCACAAATAACTCAGATACACCGAACGAATGGAGCAACGTCACCTATAATTTCATGACAAACACAAACCTTCCCCCTATCTTAACAGAGGCTCCTGCCAATGGCTCATGGAACCAATCAGCATCGCATACCTGTGCAGTTACAGCGACAGATCCAAATGGGGATAAAATAACGATCAAGTTCTACGAGAACACCACAGGAGTATGGAAACTTCAGCAGACGAACCTAACCATTACATCTGGTGCTATTGCTCGATGGATGTATGACAATGCAACAAACTGGAACACGAGATATTGGTGGAAGGTTGTTACGAACGATACTGGCACACCGAATGGATGGATGAACAAAACGTATCATTTCGATGTATTAGCAAACAGGTCAACCATCATTGTCTCTGTCTCACCAGCGAATAGTTCCACAGGCGTATTGTTATCGACAACCAACATCAATGCACTCATCAATGATCCAGAAGGGGACACGATAAGTTGGATCATTAATGCACCTGGACTCGGATTGAACGGTTCCATCGGGGAGACCAACGGAACCAAAGTATGCAACATCACAGGACTTGTTGCTGGGACAACCTACTACTGGACCGTCAGCTCGATAGACAGCATTTCAGGAATATGGACGAACGCGACGTATCATTTCAGGACTGTGCTTGCGGGTGGGGCAACCGTGCCGTATTATATGTTTGTTGTCACGGCCAGATATAAATCCAATCATTCCGTGATCCCGGATGCCATAGTCTCGTTTGGTGGGACTATTTTTGTGTCGAATAATCAGGGGATTGCGATATTCTGGAAACCAGCGGGACAGTATCGGCTTATAGCGGGTAAGAGTGGGTATGGGGCGGTGACGCAGGATGTTGTGTTGAGCGCGGATCAGAGTCTCACGGTTGATCTGGGGTTGAATCCGACTGGAATTGCTGCCTTGCCAGATAGTCAGGCTTTGGGGATGTTCATCTTCGCGGTCTTCGTTTGTTTTTCTGTGTTTTGGCTGAAGAAAAATAGGAGAAAAAAAGCATGAAAATAAAGATAGTAGCCGTAATAATAGTCGCGATACTTTTATTCGGTGTCGCTTATGTAGTTATCACTGGGAGAGAAAGCAAGACGACCGCTTCTTTTGGTGAATGGTCGCAGAAGACTCTGGTGACCTATGCTGATGGTTCTACGGAGCAGTTGAATATGCTGCTGTCCTCCTTGACTCATGCGGGGAAAGAGATAACATCGATACGGTATATTCTGAGCGCAAAATCCTCTTCTCCATTGAACATTGATTTGAAGGATTATAAACTGAATGTGAATATCGGGCCCGCGTCAATATCATATACCAACACTGTAAATAATATTGTCCCTGTCGCCGGGGATAACAGTTATCATACTATCATGGATAAACAGCTTGATCTTGCGGCGTTGATACCGGAAAATAGCAAGGCAGGTACTTCAACACTTTCTATTGTCCCCTCCGGCTCCGTAAAATACAGCACCGATAATGCTGCCTGGAGCAACACAAACCTCCCTGGTCCTATGAGCATGACTGTTGACATAAAAGCACCAGACCCAGTTATACAGCCAGGAGGAAACAATACCATACCAGAGAATCAGACAGAAGGTAATTATTGGGTACGTGTATTCATAGTTCCATATGGCTCAACTGTTCAGCTTACCAACGGTCCCCTTAGTTTTGGTGCTACCTCTGGTGATTACGGAGTTGGTTTTGAGAGCGTTCCAAAGGGCACATATAGTCTTATTTGCTCCCTTGAAGGGTACGTCAAAAAAACAATATCTGTCGCTGTAAATGGGAATACGGTTGTAACTATCATGCTCGATATGACACCAGTAAATGGGATGATAGCGAAAACGTTTAGCTCAGATCCTAACATCCAGGCTGATCTTCACCCCACAAAAACAGGAGTACTAAAGGAGTATTCATTCAAACTAGGCTCATTTCCCTCCCCCCCCACATTAATAGGATGTCAGGGTAATGCTCATATCCCAGGCTACTCTGGGAACTGCCTTTTGCTGTTCTATGGATCAAAGACTGAGGCTCCTACAAACGGGGATATGGATAGTTCCAGGGTAAATAAGGTAGAGCCCAATGGGATGGACCTTTTCAGCTCATTGTTTACTAATGAGGCTAACTACAAGAAACAGGGGGAATATTTTGTAGTAGGGATTGGAGCATCGGCGCCCTGGTATTTTACGATAACAGGTACTATCTATTACAAACTAGGGTAGGATTTATAATTCGATAATAATAAAAAATGAAGGAATATAAGATGAGAAAACAAAAAAGAAATATCGTAGGCTGTTGTATCGGTCTATTGGCAATGTGTCTTTTGTCAATAGTGCCTGTAACTGAAGCATCGCCAGTAGTAATAGCAAGTTATACTGGTCCAACGAACTATAATTATTATGTTGGATATGGTAGTTCTGGATATATAACTCAGAGCATCGGACAATCTTTTATAATACCACAATTTCCAGTAGGCAACTCTTGTATTATAAAGGAGATAACCTTAAGACTTGGAAAGTCTCGCTGTACATCAAATGGCTACCTACAGATTCAAGTGTGGAAAATAAACGAATATGGTATTCCATTTATTAGTCCATATCTAAATCTATGTATCCCAGCAAGTTCTATAACAACAATTATTTCGCCTTGTTTGAAACCATTTACAATTATTTCGCTTTGGAACATTCAATTTCATCCCGGGAACTATGCTATTGTCTTGACAACATTTAATGTTGAAATTGCTGTTAGAGGACTAAATGGTTACAATCTATATTCGGGTGGAGCACTTCTTACCCAAGGTGCACATTATATGCCATGGATTGTCAATCCAACGTCTGATTTAAGCTTCTTAATAAGAGCAGAACCGGTATAAATTTAGTGGGTATAACCCACTTCTTTCATTCTTTAAAAAGGAAATGAAAAATGCCAACAAATAAACTAAAAAACAAAATAATCATTCTTTTTATTATCTCAGGTTTATTATTTTCATCATTTTCCTTTTCAGTATATGCAGTTGCTCCTACAATTTCTACAGGGAATGCAACCGGAATCTTAACAGCTAATGCAACCTTGCAAGGGACGATAACAAATGATGGGAATACTTCATTTCCATATGAATATTATATTTCAGGTGATGATTTATCACGTTCTATTTATAGTACAGGCTGGTTCGCTCAAACATTTACTATTGGAACAATTGGTTCAAACATAAATCATCATATAAAAGCAATATGCCTAAAATTAAATAGGGATGGTTGGCCTGGAACTCCAGGTGCAGTTAATATTAATATTCGTGCTACAAATGCTACAGGTTGCCCATCTGGTGCTAACTTATCGAATGGGACAACAAACGGAAATACTCTCCTTCAAGCTCCTTTAACAGAATGGAGAAATATTTCGATGTCATGGTATCCTTTTGTTTCTGGTACAAAATATGCGATAGTTGTTAGCGTTCCAGCTGGAAATCCAAGTGATTTTGTTAATTGGAGATATGATAGTTCATCCCCGTCTTATGGTGGTGGCTCTTATGTTCTATCAGCAAATAGTGGCACTACATGGACGACTTATTCTGGTGCTGACTTCATGTTCAAGGAGTACGGTGATGGTTGTAATGCCTCGTTTGATTATGGATTAACAGGAGGATATGGCTCATCTACTTCTGCTCAAGTGAAAGTAACTGGAAACACAGTCTCCCAGAACATCGCCTCTCTTACAAATGGGAAGCTTTATCATTTCAGGATTAAAGCCTCAAATAAGGATGGAAATACCAATGGTCTTGATAATACATTTCTCACTAAGCCAAATGTCCCCACAAGCATCATTAAACTCTCTTATTCTACCGCTATTAATCTTACATGGACAAAGGGGACAGGGGCAAACAGGACATTAGTAAGATATAGTGATTCTTCATATCCTGTTACAGTTGCCAGTGGAACTTTGCTTTATAATAATACAGCAGTATCAGCTAATGCCACTTCCTTGACCTCTGGGAAAACATATTATTTCAGCCTCTGGAGTTTCACAATTTGGGGAGCTCTTTCGCAATATTCAACGGTAGTAAACACGTATGCAACTACCCTTAGTCTTTCAAACTCCACATTCACATTTAACTTCCCCGAATACTTAGAGGTAGGAGATTATATCCTTGCCTCAGGGACCATCGTTAACAAGACGGGGATACCGATAAATAACATCTGGGTTCATACAAACATAAGAAATGAGTCAGGAGTAAATGTCACAACCGCATATCATCCTTTCTGGGTGGTGGACGGATATTATGATTACAAGTTTTCCAGCTCCGTGATGACACCAGGGGTCTATTTCATTCGGCTTAATTTCACCCAGACGGGAACAAATTATAATGCGACAAACATCCTTTATCTGTCACAGCCTGGGGGAGCAGGGCATTCCAGGGCGATGATTTATTTCTCATATTATAATACGAATGAAGGACTTGGATTACCTAGAGAGACACTGAAGCTCTACATAAATGATACTAGGATATTCCAGAACACGTTTGAGTCCTATACTGGTGCTCATATTAATGTTAAAGTAAAGGATTATTATAATTCAACTCTTTTCCAGCAGAATTATACTATTAACACAACAACAATGTTCTTGGATCTTGGCCTTACTTTTCACTCCTGGAAATTCGGGAACTCTAACAACAAATATTATATGGTTTCTCTCTTGAAACAAGGTGCTACAAGATGGTGGGAACGAGGAATAGTGCCATATGGGGAAGTTGAATATCTTATACCATCTGGGACTTACCGGATGAGGATCTATGACTCGGTTTACACAGAATTAATCAATCAATCGTTTCTGATAACAAACTCTCGGGTCTATGTGATAAACGGGACGAATCTAACTCTGATTATTAATGGTCAGAGCATCATCATAGGGCAGCTGATGGAATCGATCTCGTATGCATTAACCCCCGATGTGATAGTCAAGGGGACGAACCCTCCGTTGGTCTACAGTGTATATGATACTGAGGGGATGTGTCTGGGGAACGGGATCTTCAAGATCTGCCCTGCGGTCATAACGATAGCGACGACGAAGACGACCATGGCGGGCAACTGGATTAATTCAACGCCTCGGATACCGACAAACGGCTCGGTGACCAACGGGACGGTCACGATACTTAAGGATGAGTTGTACATCGCGGGGAACGCGTCTATCGCATGGGTGAACATCACGTATACCAGCAATGGGACGACGCTGCAGAACACGACGTATATCCCCTCGAAGCTGGATCTGTACGGCCAGAACATCACGATCAACGCGTCGGATAACATCGTGGTAAAACGGAACATCAAATACAATCAGTTGAAGAAATTCTACTGGACTTATTATTCTTACGAGGGGAGGTACAATGCGGGGATAAACATTTCAGATCCGATGACGGTCCCGATCTATGATGTGTATTGTTACGCGGAGTTCGCGAATGACAGTAATCCTGATTTCTCTAGTGTGACGATGCGGGATATCGCGAACAATGGGACGATCATGAAGCGGGGCCAGAATTTTGATGTTTCGGCTGGCGGCGTGCATTTCTATCTGCTTAGTATTAACGCGTCTTCTAGCCGGTCTTTCACTATCGAGTACAGGAGATCTGTGAGCGAATCGTTCTCGTATGGTGTCGCGGAGTCCATCGTGAACGGGTATGCCTCCACGGTCTTCCAGGGAGGCAGTTATCAGTATTTCCTTGTGGACTGGATCAACACGGGGTCGCTTATCTTTAAGGGGACGCTTTCGGTGAAATTGAATTTCAGCAAAATCCTAGATATTGACCCGGGGAGTATTATTATCCAGGATCGGGACCATAATGTTATTCTTTCTTCTAGTGGCGTGACGCAGGCGGGCGATCTGTTGATGTTCGGCAGCTCTGTCTTGGGTGATGTGAATCCGGGCGGTGGTCGGGCTTTTGCTGTGTATTTCTTGTTCAAGACGTATCCTGGGGCGAATCCGCTTGTGTATAAGCTTTCTACGCCGCTTATCATTTTGTTCGGTGTGCTATCGATAACTCTTTTCCTTATTGGTACTGTGATCTGTGGTATTGTTGTGACTGCTTCGGCATTGTTGTACATGTTTGATCGGAGGGGGAAGAGGGCGCATGGTTTCATGGTTCTCATGGCGGTATTCTCCTTGGGTATCTTCTTCTTGATTGTTTTGCAGCTGGCGGGGTACTGATGAAAAGACAATTACTCGTATCTGTTTTTATTTCCCTGATACTATTTAGCATATGTGTGCCTCAATTGTCAGAGGCGTTTATGATTTATCCGGGGGTTTACTATCCGGTAAAAAACGGGAACTATTCTATGAGTTCTCCCCTGGTTTTTAGTCAGAGGATTAGTAGTGCGAATTGGATTAAATTCAATGATTCAGGGTTTAATCTGACTTCTGCGAAAACAATAAACGTATCGTTGGTGTATCTTGATGATGATATTATTTCTGCGCCTGTTGGAACAACTGTTTTGAGTTTCTATGCTAATTCAAGCGCGAATGCTATCACCAGGTGTTTCAATGTCTCAGGATTCAAGCCCTCGTATAGTTATAGTCTTTTCAAGGATAGTGGTTTTGATTCTAATATTGTTTCGTCAGCTCTTGGTACTGTGAATTTCAGTCATGTTTTCAATATGGCGACCCATCTGTTTGAGCTGAGAAATGGTTCTACGGTCATTCCTGTCGGGGGTGGTGGCAGTGGAGTCTATCTTGTGACCATTAGAGTCGTTGATGGTGTCACTAAGAATCATATAGCTAAGGCCACGGTGACATTGGAGGGGGTCTCTATTAAGACGACGGATGGTTTCGGGGAGGTCGTGTTCAGTTTTCTTCTTGGGACGTATTACTCGTATATTTTGCGTGTGAGTGCGAAGGGATATGTTGATTTTAGTCAGGTGGTTCGTTTCAATGCGAGTCAGACGTTGACGGTGAACCTGTCTCCTGTTTCTAATCAGAATCATGGTATCCCTGGTTTTGAGTTTATTTTTATGATGGCGGGGGCCGCTGTCTGCATGATGGTGTTAAAGAGAAAAATGGTGGTGAAGAAAAAATGAAAATGAGTTGGATGAAAATAAAGGCAGTTGTAGCAGTCAGTATTTTGATTATTGTTGGTGTTAGTTCCGTGTTTGCGGTAACGACTCCGATTGTCAGGAATAATAAAGAAACTATCTCTGGTGGGACTTATTTCTATGAGGGTAACTATGATTTCATATCCGGCTCTTATTTCAATCTATCTAAGAAGATAGTGAGTAGTAATGGGTATGTGCTTAATGTGACAGGCGCAAATATTGTGACCGCCTTGGCAAGTAGTCCAGCAAAAGGGGTAATATCATTATCTCCTGGGAGATACAATATAACTTCTCTTTCTATTTCAAACGAGATAGACCTTATCGGCTCTTGCTATGGTGACACGATATTGAATGTGACGGGAGTGATAAGCAATTGTATCGCTATTTATAATAATAGTTGCATCAAGAACATCATCCTTGAGGGAAATGGGAAGGGTGATTTCGGTATTCATGTTGATGGTGATAATGTACAAGTTGAAAATTGCAGAGTAAATAACGTAACAGCGGATGGCATCATAGTAGGAAGATCAGGTTATAGCATAAGTAATATTACAATTTCTCATTGTTCTTTAAAGAATGTTGGTCTTGCCCGTGGCTCCGGTATTGAAGTATATATGGGTGCATATAATGTATTCATTGACCATATTTTTTGTCATGGGTTCTCCGATGGTGTTATAGACATTCATGATCATATCGGTGAGCACAGTCCTCATCATGTGACAGTGGATAATGTAATCGGTGAGTTTGGGTATGATGGTGATACTACTGGCAATGAACGGCCGTTAAGCATTTATTCTTTAAAGGGTTCTTATACACATCAAGTGAACAATATTACTGTGAGTAATTGTGTTTTCAGTTTTTTTAACGCCAGTGGTATTTATCTTAAGGAAGTTGCTAATGTTGAGTTAATTAATATTGTTGTTTCTCCTGGTAGGAATACTACGAATTATGAGAAATGTTATATCGCGAATGTCTCTGGACATTTAACCAATATTCATGTAGACTGTGTTAGTAAGTTCTATATTGGTACTGGTTTCTATGTGACTGGTGTCTGTAATGTTTCTTTCATAGGTTGTACTGTTGAAAATATCGGTAACTATGGTATGTACATTCTCGCAAATAATGTAAAAGTCATTGGGTGTACATTTAAAGTTATCGGTGGGTACAGTACAAATGGTTATGGTATTCGTCTTTCCGGTAAACACGTGTTGATTATTGGTAACACATTTAATACTATCAGAAGATATGGGATATGGGTTGATACTACTGGGTCTGGCGATGTTTCTCTTAATTCTTTTTCTTCCATGACATTAGGAGAACTATATGATGTTTATGGCGGGACTCCTAATGATATGCTTAGGATGAACATTACTTTTAATCAGGGGTATCGTTATAATACATTGATGCCTTTTTATAATCAGTCCTCTGCTCCCACAATGCTTGATAATACATGGGCTTTCTGGTACAATAATGTGAGGAATTATATGTATCTTGTTTGTCGTGTGAATAATACTCAGTTTTATGTGAATTGGACAACGGTGATTTAAAGAATAGGTCAGATTCATTATGAGATACAAGAGCATAGCGGTATTGTTTCTTTTCTTCATGTCAGGATCGGTTCTGTTTACTTCTTGTGAGGCGGCTCCTGTCTGTTCTTTCAGTTATTCTGTGAAAGGCTGCAGCATCTACCTGACGCCTTTGTTATCTGATGTCGCGTATTATCAGTGGAGTATAGCACCTAGTGACGGGACCACGATCTTGGGATGCACTGGTTGGATACCGAATGCAACGAAATTCACTCAGATGTTCAGTATGGACCATGAGGGTGAATATCGTGTGATGCTGCAGGCGAGGAGCACCACAGGCGCGACCAGCGAGTATTCAAGTCTTATTCATGTCATCGGGTCCGCGCAGTCAACAGTAAACACTATTCAGGTGCAGCCTACTTTGGTGAATGAGACCTTTGCTGACCGGTTCAACTCGTGGTTCAGCTCGTTCCCACTGTTAGCGCAGCTGGTGTTCATCATCATCGTTGTTTTCCTAGGTGCAGTCAGCTTTGACGCGGTGTTTCATGTTTCACGGGGATGGAAGAAAAAAATAATGTATAAAACAGAGGCGAGGCGAAGGTAGCACGATAATAAAAATCCGTAGAAAAAGACGGTTTGTAAAAGATTGGGGTAATGCTTCATGAAGGAAACAGAAAACAAAGATGCGCCGGAAACGGGGAAGATGCTAGGCGTATCGCTTTATGAGAAGATGCGTGATATGTTAAAATCCGTTACGATATACCATGTCCCTTACGATGAATGGAGCAAATATGCCCTCATCTGCAAGAGATATAACATACCGAAAACCTATAATATTGACATGGTTACGCGGTGGAACAAAGATTGTGAACTATTATTTTCTCTAGCTGATAAGTATCATTGTGACCCGTTGACGTTCAAGAACGATGTGCTTGATGCGATGCTCTGTATGTTTTCCGCGATGGAGACCAATGGTATGTCGGATATGATAAAGAAAATTGTCCTTGACCATAATCAGAATCTTTCGACGATGAATAAACGGTTCAAGGATGAGATGAACAGTACCATAACAAAAAATATGGAAAAAACAATAAAAACTTAGGTTTAATCAATGGAGTTATGAAACATATGTATAGGAAAATAAGTATCTTGTTTTTTGTGGGTTTGACGGCTCTTTCTTTTCTGCCGTCCATGCAGGCGACCTCAGGAATAATCGACATAGGGACGATATCATATGGGAGCTATCAGAACATCGCGATAAACCAGTCATATGACGTGAACCTGACCCTTATCTACACCCCGATACTGAATGATGTCGCGTTTCAGAAGCTCGGGTACAATCCGTTGATGAATACGACGGTGTATTATATGCAGACTCTGGGGATACCGGTGGATTACACGTTTAAGAATGATAGTAAGCCTTCGTTGTTCCAGGATAGTATGGGTCAGGTGTACCGGCTCTTTATTGATTACAAAAGCGTGACTGTCCCGGTGAATCCGCTGCTTGTGCCATACAGGAACCTTACATTGAGGTATAATGCTTCATTGATGAATCTCTCCAGGTTGAATCTGTCGATGGGGAATCTTACGCTTCTGATGAACGTATCATTGACGGCGATGAACATATCGTTGACAAATATGACGTTAAAATATAATGCGACGTATGAGCAGCTTCTGTACATGAGCTTGAACGCATCCATGGCAAACACCAGGGCCGATATGCTGATGGTGGGGAAGAAGAACGCAGAAGACCTGATATTCAGGATAAGTCTTATCAGTGTGCCAGCGATAGTTTTCTTCTGCATCCTGTCAATCTATATCGCTAAGAAGCTACGATGGTTCAATCCGAAGGAGGACCGGAGGATACGGAAGATCGAGAGCGGGTATGGCCCGACGTCTGAGAAGGTCGACAGATTTGTCGTACATGAGAACGATAGGATCACCAGGAAAAAGGTTGAGCCGGCTGTAGAACCTCAAGAGCTCCCAATGGAACAAAAAACCGAGAGGAATCCTGTAAGAGCTGCTCCAGTAAGACGGAATGATATCGATAAGATACATGGGGCTGTCGATAAAATATAAGAAGAAGTGACTGAAGATGGACTCAAAGACACGAACGATCCTTTTATTTCTCCTGGGACTCGGAATAGTAATCGCTGCTATCTACTGGTGGGATGTTGCTCTTCAGATTCCTACCGCGCTTGTCATCGGACTGCCGATATTCGTCACCGTCATCATCATCATTCTGATAGCGGACGCGATGAGGCTTCGGACTGAGCATTTCATCTTCAATGAAGGGCATTACAGTATACGTCCCGCAGATCTCAAAGACCTTCCTTGGCAAGAATCAACCAATGATCCTGCTAAGAAGAATCCATTTAGCGAAACGCTCAAGATATGCCTACTGGGGGGTATACAAGCCTGGGAACTGTATCTACGGGGCGCGAAGGACCATCCGGTGCTTATCTTCCCAGCGATCTATTTGATGGAGGTCGGGCATAATTATGTCTGCCTTGCTCATCTGGATAAGACGCCGTTCAGTCGGCTACCATTGTATGTGCAGGATTATCTGATATCTTTGAACTCTACCGGGGGTCTTTTGGAGACGAAAGGTAGGATTAATTTTGAGACGACACCGTTCTACTATGGGAACACATCGAGGATTGATGGCAGTCTCACGCCGACAAATGCAGCGGAAGAGCGGAAGATGAAGCTGCAGAACGAGGAATCGACATTCTACGAGCAGCGGCAGAGCCGATTCATCAGTTCAGCTAAGAGAGACCAAGATTATAACAAAAAAGAAGTCATTTATGCGACACCTTTGAAACAGAAGAACGGAGATAGCGAGGAAGAAGCGTGATAACGTTACCTCTGTATTGCTGCAAAGAACGGCGATGCACTGATCATATCATAATAAACGAGGAGACGAAAGTTGGGGTGACGAGGGTTAAGATAAAATGCCTAACCTGCCGAAATCCTGATGAACGCATAGATCTCATAGTCGAAGATCGGACAAGCGTAAAGAAAAGTGTCTGGGAGGAATACCGGAAAAATGACTGAAGAAGATGATGGTCTTGATGAGGGGGCAAAAAAAACCAAGAACCCTCTCTATGTGTTGAAAGAAGAGAAGTTCGAGGGTAAAACCGTCTATGAGAGTTACTGGTATAATCGTCATAGAAAAGCCAATACTCCTGAAGATAAATATGATCGTCTTTGTGATGTGATAGTTGATGGGGCTCAATTGCTTTTTGTGTTGCTTCAGACAAATAAGATAGAAGAAAACGACAAGGCAAAAATAAATGCGCTTTATGAATACGCCAGTAATGTGATATTAAATGAAGTGCCGGAAAAATCAACGCAGAAAGTCCAATGGGCTGATCCTGCTGCTAAACATTTTGAAACAGTTATATTGACAGCCCGCGACGGGGGCGACACAGCTTTCCAGCCTGAGTTGTACGAAAAATCAGAACAGCGTTTTGAGAAGACACAATTCTGGGCTCATATCAAGGTGCTCAGAAAGGTGGATTTCCAGATATATAATTTCCTTGTGAAATATGGTGTGATACCAACGACACGACCGACTTCTGATATCGTTGAGGAGCTGGGGAAAAAGGAGCTGCTTGAGGGGATGAATTAAAGATGGCTGAATATGAAGGGCATAACGCAAGTAGCGCAAAAGTGACGATAGCGAAACTGACCCGTTCTCTTGCTCAGGACCAGGGCAGGATCTTTAAAAGAGATGTGATTGGTTCGTTGTATCCTGAAAAAAAAATTAAGGGGCCTGATGGGAAAGAAGTTGATATCGGGAAAATATGTGCTGACTGGAGTTATGTGATACTCACGAATCTTGCGTATGATAAACAGCTTCTCAATGAATTGCTGCTGATGGTCCATATCGCGTATCAGCGGGGCAAGAACCTTAACACATGGATACCGTTTCAGATATTTATGAGGACGAAAGGGATCATCCCGTTTTCAATTAAGATCAATGAGATGACAGATATCGCGATGCTTTCGTTCATGGGACAGCTTGAGAAGCCGAAGAAGAAGAGCTCGGGGTATGGCAATGTCAGATGGTGAAAAAGAAATCGAGTTTATTGAAGGGGATTACGATGAAGAGGAAAATGAAGGGAATGAAGAAGAACCAGCAGAAAACGATAACGAGAAATGCGGATTCATAGAGGCAACACAGAGCCCTGGGCAACTTACAGTAATTACATCTGCAATGCGACAAGGAAAAACAAATCTCGCATGGTTGATTATATTTCAAGCAATAAAATTAGGATATGATATTTATACAAATAATCTTTTCTTCGAGGAGAATGAAATAGATCAAGCGATAAAAGAGGGACTTTTAAAAGAACCAAGAGATTATTATATACCTGTTCCTAAAAAAGTCCATATCGTGACAAAGGCAAGTGAGCTCATCCTTGGTTTGTATTCGACTCGGAAGAACATCACGATTTTGGACGAGGCGATTTTTTATGCGAGTGCGAAACGTTCTACGAGTAGAGATGTAAGGTGGCTAGAAGGATTCTGTACGCAAATAGGTAAACTTGATTCTTCGTTGGTACTTATCATACAGATAAAATCCAAGCTTGCAAGCATGTTCAAAGGAGAATTACCATATCATGAATTGAGAGTTCATAAATTATCTGATGGGAAACGGACTGTTGAGATTTTCTTTTATGAACCTGGTGACGATGAGAATATTCCTCCGATTGATACATGGAATGATGTACCACTCAGTAAATATCCATTTGATAGCATCGCGCCAGGGGGCCTGGAATTTAATATTAATATGGAACGCTTCATCAATAAGGTATCGAAATTAAACTCTTTGAAAATCCGTAAAGAAATACCAAGGATATTGAACGAACTTCTAGCGGAGAATAAATCACAGGAAAAAGAATATACTGTTAGAGAGCAGATTGAGGATATCCTTGCGGGTGATCCTGATGCAAACGACAAGGATATTCAGAAGATATTAAAGAGGAAAGGCATTAAATGTGATTTCTCTTATATCGGTAATATCAGGAGAGATTTGAAGGCATAGGATTAATTAATAAGATTAATACTATATTTATTTATAGATAAAAGTAGTACTGTTCGATAAGAACTAAACCGCGATTCTTTGAAGATTCGCTCCTGGGATTCGCTTTTTTCTGACGCCATTAATTGTTTGAAGAATAAGGCGTGTTCTTTGAAGTGAATACAGAAAATAACGTATCTCTAGTGTATCTAGACGGCCTTTGAGGGTTGCAAACCTTTATGAGTCAAAAAAACCGCATGGATTATTAAAAACTACTACTACTAAAAATCCCCTATAGAGAGGAGATATTATTTTCACGATTGTTTTATTCGTCTGCCTTGGTATGGTCCTTCTCTTCTTATGCAGACCTGGGGACTATTGATTGAATGATTGTTTGATTAAACAATTAATTAATTGAATGATTGTTTGATTAAACAATTAATTAATTGATTGACTAGATGATTGGCAGGCCTAAGTCCTGGGCGGCCCAGATCCTGGGCCTATCGATTTAAAAATTATTTAAATTTTTCTCATCTTAATAAACCGATACTCTGATACCTTTGTTTAATAGAAAAATTACCGTAGGTAATGGACATGAAACAAAAAAAAATATCTATACTGTTAGCGGCATTGGTTTTGCTGCTAGGGGCTGGTGCGACTGTCGCTAGTGCGACATCTTTGAATGAGAGTTCGGTTCTGTGGGGATATGGGATCGGGTATTGGTTCCTCGGTTTCGCTATCCTGTTCGGAGTGATTGCTTTGTTCACGATGAAAGCAACTGGCCATAAGGCTCATCCTGGTAAGATCAGCGTCCCGTTCATTATCATTGCTGCGGTCATGATGGTGCTGTCCGTGGTCTCGTTTTCCAGCAACACAGGTCTTGGTACTACTACTCAGGTGAGTGTTAATACTCCTGGTGTGACCTGGACGATCACCGCGACAGCGACCGGTAACGCAACAACGATAGATCCAATTAACCATATCATTACGATCCAGTGTGCTGTTAACTCGACTTCTGGGCTTATGAAGCTTAGAGGATGGATTGGTTCTGGAGCGGGAACAGCTTCGGGATATGTTGCTCCGACGATCAGTTTTGCTTGTTCGCCGAACATCCCGAACGGTGCGACCACGACAGTGACTTCCGCGACATTGACTGCGATTGCGACAGACCCTGGTAACTGCATCACATCCTCGACCACTGGGACTCAGTATGCTCTTGTTCTTAAGGAGCCGATTACTCAACAGGCGTACATCAACTGGTCCACGGGTGTGGGCGCGACGTTGAGTGCGACTCGGTTGACGAAGCAGATAACGGTGCTTCAGGGTGGAACTACCATCATTAATCTGACTGAGAACTTCAATGATCTTGGTGTGTCGACGCTGCCTGCGGGGTCAAGCAAGAGCATCCCGATAACGTTCCAGTTCGGGGACGGTCAGCAGGATTGGGTGCTGCAGCTCTTCGTGTCATTCACAAAGACCTAGGCAAGGGGTTTTTCTCCCCTTTCTTTCTATTTTTTTAGGCTGGTGCATGTCGGAGACTGTCGTAATCAATGAGTCTTCAAATAAGTTTAATCTAAAGAACTTCAAGTATTTTTTCGCGTTGTTCCCCTGTTATGTCTTGGTGACGTTCGCGTTGTATGTGAACGGGGGCGCATTGTTCCCTGGTTGGGGTTCTGCGGAGTCTAACCAGACGTTGATCTATCTGGTTGGTGTGACCGCGTTTGGGATGGCTTCGATACCGTTCAGATTGAAATATAAGATGGATGAGAAGGTCACTTTGAGTAAGCAGCTGGTGACTTTTTGTTTCGCTTTCATTTTCTTCTTCCTTGTTTTCTTCCTTCTGAAATTGACAGGGATATGGTTCACGAATGTGCCTTCGTTGTCCCGGAGTCTGTTGTTGCAGGTGTTCGTGTTTCAGACTCTTATTGTGGGTACTTCTGAGGAGACGATCTTCCGGGGTACTATTTATCCGTGGCTTGGTAAGGTGAACGTGGTGCTTGGTGTGTTGGTGACGAGCCTTATTTTCGCTGGGTTTCATTTTGCTGCGTATCGTGGTGATCTTGCTGCGACGGGTATTGCTTTTGTGCTGGGGATCATCATGAATCTATTGTATATCCGTTTTAACATCGGGGCTTCTATCGCGTTTCATGCGATGTATAATGTTTCAACGCTGGGTTTGTTCGGCGCGTTGGGGGGGATCCCGTGAGATTGCTGCCATTGGTCGTATTCACTATTGTCGCTGATTGGATCGGGAAGCGGATCGGTGCGTTGTCGTGGATACCGGGTGTGGTGTTCATTGTGCAGGTTTTCATTTCAGGATTCATATTGTTAATCATGTTTGCGGGGGTGTTGTTGCTCCCCGGGAAGATATTGAAGATTCTGAGCCTTGTCATCGGGCTTGGTATGGTGATCTTCGTATGGTTCGTGTAGGAGTGTAAGAAGAATATGATTGGGATAATAAAATGGATTGCGATCGGACTTATCTTTATCATCGGGCTTATGGCGTTGGGGGTCGCGTGGCTAACGCTGGGGACGTTCACTATCATTGGTGTCTTGTTGGTGCTAGCTGGCCTGGGGATCATAGTAACGATCAAGAGGTTCGACGTAGGGTTCATCCTGATTATTGTGGGTATAATCCTTGTTGCGGTTGAATATGTGATTTGAAGGAGATGAAAAGAATGATGAGAAAGATGAGACGGAATGCTGAGGGGAACGCGTTGCTTATAGGTGGGGTTGTCGTGGTCGTTGTTGTTCTGGTGCTGTCTGGTCTTTTTTATACCGGGAATCTGCCTGGGTTAAATCTCCTCGATGATGGGACTGATACTAAAACCTATACTACTCAAGGTGTTCATGGGGCGGTCGGCTATGAACTCATCGGGCCGAATAACCGGAAAGGATTCATTTGTTCTTATATCGCTGCTCAGAACAGCGAGGATATTGTTTGTCAGGGGAAAGCACAGATTGATTTTGGTTCACTTGGATCCGTGGATAAATATGCTTACAAGGTGTATCTGAAAAAGAATGCGTATAGTTCCTATGAGCTGGTTTCTGCTCCTGGGATACCAACCTCTTCGTTTATAAGTAATGCGAATCCCGGGGAGATACCATCCTCCACTTGCATATCATATCAAAATGTCGAGTATCTGCCGACATATTCTTTTAATGTCATAGGGAGCTCTTATAGTAATGGCGCGGTGAAAATAGAGATCTGGGGTCATGTCGCTGGGTTTCCGTATATATCTTGGACTTGGGCGAAGATAACCTCAGATGAGGCATATTTGTTTTCCGGGTGGGGCGGTTTATATCTTCCGAAGGATGCTAATGGTACTTATCAGTCTACGTTTGAGATCGGGGAGCATGTGAAAATCAATGTTCAGACATCCTATGGGGCATATATAGGGGATAATACTTGGAGAGTCACTTTGCAGACTCCTTCTAGTGCTGGTGGGACTGTTTATAAGACCCAGGATTACGGCAATAACGTGAATACTTATTTCGAGTTTGATGTCACCCAGGCGATGTATGCTATTGGTGATAACGATTGGACGTTGCAGATATATAACACGTTGGTGCCAAAGGGGACTCTTCATATTGATACGATAGATTTTCGTGCAAAAGCTCCTAGCGATGTCAGTTTCTCTCAGTTGAATACTCAATATAAGGTAGGAAATTCAATAAGTTGTACTCTTTCTGCAACAGTAAATTCGGGAACCCAATTACCAATTTCTAAATTTAAGGTAGCGATAATATATGGGACCTATAAGGTTCTCTTGCCCTCCGATCCTTTGAGCCAGCAATGGCTTTTGCAATGGAGCGATGTGACGGCCTCCGGGAATAAAGCTACGATAACGTTTACGCCAAAGTATCAAAGCTATGTGACAATCCATGCGAAAGCCTATGATTCCGATGGGAGAGCATCGTTGCATACAATGACTGATACCATCTGGGTTTATAGTACAACCCCTGCGGTTGAAGACCAGATAAAGGATGAAGTTGGTGTTCATGTCTATGGTGGTGGTAGCACGAACCCGTGGTTCCCGTGGGATCCTGGTCAGCAAGACCCGTCAAATTGGCTAGGGCTAATAATTAAGATAATTATTACTATAATCATATTCATCTGTTTCTTAGTTGTAGGTATAAAAGTCCCGCTTCCTTTTGCTCCATATTCCAAAATCATAGTTATATTGCTCGGGGCGTTATTCGCATATTTGTATTATGCGCTTGCGCCGTTGATTGTTATCAATCTCCCAACATTCATTATTTTTGCTTTCACAAGATTATTTGGATAAAATAAAGGAGAAAAAGAAAGAAATGAAGAAAAAAATAGTAATAGGGGTGATTGCGGTATTCGCGATCTTAGGCGGGTTATATGCGTCTGGGTTTTTCACATCCAAGTATTTTGAGGAACCAGCAGCGTTCGGGACCTGGGGACAAGACATAAAGGTTCTTTATGAGGATGGTACGAGTGAATCTCTTGCGATGCTTATGAATAAGCCATTATCTACTCTGACATATGGTGGCAAAGCAATCACTGGTTTTACTTACAATCTTGCTGCGAGGGCCACGGGCACTGGTTTTACTGATGCTACCGTTACATTGAGCACATATGTTTTAACTGTTAAAATAATTCTCCCGATTGATTTACAGAAACCAACATTGGGTAGCATCAAATCTACAACCACATATACTCTTACGTCTGGGGCAAGCACGATTCCTATTGATACTGTATTTCATCCGATAGGCGGGGTTGCGACGTTCCCAGCAAAAACCACTTTTGATACTCTTAGTCTAGCTGCTAATAGTTATTATATACAGTTTATCCCGTCTGGTACTGTCACATTCAAGGGGAATCCAGGTGGCGATGTTCAGACAGGTTCAATGCCATCTCCAATTGGTTTCGTAATTACTTATTCTAAAGGAACATTATCAATAGAAATGATTGGATCTGCAACCTCATATTAATCTAAGAAAAATAGGAGCATAGGAAGATTGTGTCATACCTAAAATTCATACCAATTACGATTTGTGGGCTGTTGGTGACGTGTCTTGCGCTTGCTGTGAAGTTCGGCCTTCTGGATAGTGGGAATGTGTTTGCGATGCCAGCAACTTATCTGGCGATCCTCATCGTGGGTTTCGCGATCACGGTCGGACTTTTCATCAAGAACTGGTATCTTATCCTTGCGATGATCGGTGCTATCTTCCTAAGTTGGTGTTACGTGTATCTGTTGTATATCCTGCATTAAGATTATGATACTTCTGTACTGATTTTCACGTATTACAATCGAGCATTTTTCATATTCCTGTTTCCGTCAAACATAGATAAAGACATGGGTTTTTGGAGTTTTGCTGGGTTTTCCGATAGGAAGGCTTTATATTCAATGAAGGGATTATTTATTTTTTTAAAAGGGAAATGGGGAAGTGTAGTAATGGAGAATCTACGTCTACCTAGCAAGATGTTAGAGCATGTCAGAGAATATGGAGATCAAGAGACAATAATACAGCATGTGGTTCGGGTGCATCTGGAATATATCAAAAAAAATCTATGAAGAACTCTATTTTTCTGGCTTGTAGTCTTTTAAGTGTATTCTTATCGCTTCTTTGATGAATTCGGTCTTCCCAGTATATCCAAGGCTGGGGTTTTGTTCGACCAGCTCCTCGATCTCTTTGAGAAGGCTTTTTGGTAATTTTATTGTTTCATGTTCCAATTCAATCTCCCCATAATTAATTATTTATTTTATTATAGTTCCTGATGTAACATATTACATCCTAGATAAATAATTATCTGAAAGATTTTATAAATAACTTGTTGTAAAGTATCAAAATTGGATGTTTTCTCCCTATGCTACATTTCTATTTGTTTTTTTCAAAATCATTATAAAGATGTAACTGATTACATCATGCGTTACATCAAAGGGATGTAATTTGGAGTTGGTGATTTGAGATGGATGGACACGCTCTTAAGAATTTTTTGAACCAGGATATTCAGCTGAGAAAGAAAGATGATTTTATCCTTCGTGGATCCATCAGAGAGATCTACTCGGACAGCATTCTTTTTATGACCGATGGGAAGCTCAGGGTGATTGATTTCTCTGAGATCGCTGAAGTCCGTGAGGCTACCAATGGGGGGAGACAATGACTGTTTATTGTGATCGTTGTTCAGAGTCAAGTAAGAACCTGGCTGATTATGAGAACGGTGAAGGGATTTTTTCTTCTGTGGTTCTTTGTCATGCGTGTGCGAAAGAGGTTAATGATAAAGAGGAGGAGTCCTGATGAATTTTTTTCTTATTCTCGTCTGTGCAGCTGGTATTGGTTTTCTGACTGCCTGGTTCTGGAAATGGTGTAAACCAATTAAAAAGGAGGCTTCTTCGTAATGTCTTCGTGTGCTGGGGGTGAGACAGATTTTTGAGTGCATCCCATCCCCTTCGTTCTGTTCGCCCCCGGCATCGGTATTTCATTCTCAGTCTTTTTATATATTGAATCGTGAAGGGATGGACCTGCTTGGTGGTGAGGAGGCTCTTCATTATTATTGGATGGAGGCGATGAGGGAATGAGAAAAACCGATAAGAAACCGTGTACAAAATGTAGGAGACATTTTTTGTTGAATGAATTGAGAAGCTGCAATACTGGTAATCTTTGTTCAGGTTGTTATGATAATTATAGGGGCGTTCACAGGATAGGAACGCGATTCGGAAATTAGAGAGGTGAGATGAATGCCGCGTGCGACATTGTTTGAGGAGGATATGGAGATAAAAATATTCATCTGGAATGATTTTACAAAGAGGTTGTTCCGGGAATGCACGGACCGTAAATTCGGAGTCAAAAGAGAAGTCCTACAGCAAGTCCCGCAAGAAGAGATCAGCAATGATTTGAAGACGCATAAGAAAACAGGTCGACCAAGGAAGATTATTGGGCCGGTCATTGAAAAGTTTTGTCCTCATTGTGCTACTCTGAAACTAGCGAAAGAGTTCATTCCGTGTCCATCTCGACCTGATGGATTAGCTAGCTATTGCCGTGACTGCCAGTCGAAATATTTTAAAAATCGTTATAAAAAGAAGGAAAAGAAATCCATTGAAAAAACAGGTGATGCTCCAGTTAAAAAGGATCTCAATGCACCGGTCGATAATCATCTTTCTAAGAAAATGATGGAGAACAGCACAGGCGGTGAATGGGACACCGCAGAGATTGATATCCTTGAGGAAAACTTCTTCAAACTCGGGGGAAAAGAACTCGGCGCGTTGAAGATCATTGAACAGGGGCTATTGCCTGGACGGACTGTCCAAGAGATCAACAACATGGCACGTCACAAAGGAATGATGAAATAAATAATGGAGGTAGAAGAAAAATGGGAAAACAGATAACATTTAAGCTGAAGGAAATCAACACGAAAGAGACCATAAACACGAAAACCGAGGAAGACGAGGAGAAAAAGTCATTCAAATATGAAGACTCCCTCTGCAATGTTGAGATCCGTGTGAAAGGCGAGGAAAACGCCAGTAATCTGGGATTGCCCATAGATTCATTGGATGATTCGATCTTGGTCGAGTTCGGGCCGAAACAGATCCAATCGAAGATAACTGAGCATATCCCAGGTAAATCGATCTTGGATGATATCGCGGCGAACGAGGACATGCTTTCAAAGAAGCTGTCATCTGAAGGCTATGTTTCTGTCAAGGTGACCAAAGATAAGAAGAAACGTGGGAGACCGCGAAAGTAAATGATTATAAATCCCTCTGGTAATTCAGATTTGCTCTCATTTTCGAGAGATGAATTACAAGGGGGAGAATTGAATCATGTAGAAAAGAAAGCAATAGTCAATAGATTAGAGACGCCTATATTTCTGAACCAGCAGAAGACAAACTTCCAGGAGATAATGCTCTACGCGAAAATAAGGCTACGGCTGGCGGATCGGACTATACAGGGCCATATGAAGAACCTGCGTGCGATGGAAACGCATATCTGCCCGGTTGATCTCAGGGAACCATCACCGGAGAATTTCATACGGCATATGGATTACCGGGAGCAGATTGATCATGCGACTACGCAGCTGAAACATGAGCGTGCAGCGTTCTACATGTATCTTCGTTGCATCGGGATAGATAATGAACCGTATTATTACAAGCCTCCGAGCATTGAAAGCAGGGAAGCCCCGATAGCGTATCCTCATCAGATCCATGCGATGATACATCAGCAGTATTCCAATGATCGCTATATCGATGCGTTGGTGCGGTACATCATCTGTCATAACCATGTCATCGGTTGGAGGCCGCCTAGCGAACCGGCCATCGTTAAAATATCAGACGTCGACCTGGCCCATGAGACGCTCACAGTGACCATGCCGAAGCTGAAGAACAAACGGCATATGATCGATATCGGCGAGATAGCGAACCAGCATGATCTCCCAAGCCTGCGGAACTGGATCGATCATTGGAGAATCAAGGTTGAGAATCAGCATAGCCAGGATTATTTGTATCTTACTCCAGCGGGGAAGCCGTTCACCAGCGAGGGACTGCGAAGGTTCCTGTATGTTCATGCCCGTGCAAAGATACAGACCATATTCCCGGAATACTACAATTACACGAGTAGGCATTGGTGCGCGATCGCCAGGCTCATTCGGACGAAGCTGGAGTCAAAGAAGTTCGATGAGTACGAGGTCATGGAATATCTGGGGCATACGAAGACCGATACGACGATGACGTACATCAAGCGTGCGAAGTTCTATTTTGAGCAGACCGGTTTTGATTGGATCTCTCATGTGTTGATCGACAAAAGCCAAAAAAAGGGCTTGTCGATTAAGATTACTCCTGTTGATGAGTCACGCCGTCCGCCGGACCCGCTCGCCTCAACGGGAGAAGATTATATCGACAAAAACCGGTTTTCATGGTCTGTCGATTCCGAGGATGTCTCAGATCTATCTCTTTCTTTTTCTTTTTTTGCTGAAATCACGATACCTGACTCAAGCGATGATGGTACAGAAATAAACAGCTACTTGGAGGGTCTGTACTGGAGTTGTGGCCTCCAATCTTTTCGTGTCACCCGTTTCCTCTGTTTCCAACGGCCGGACCTCCCGTTTTTTGGCTGTTGGCTGATGGGCCGGTGGGTGACGCGTTCCATAGCCGGCCCATCTTCACCGTATGAGGTTGTTGAGTCTTCTTCTCCGGTTTTGTCTTGTGCTGACGATGGGGCCGACAGGGAGTTTTTTTGTTTTCATAATCTTTTATCTCCCCTTGTAACAAAGTCAATGATCCCCGGGTCCTTTCAGAGCACCGCCACGATTTCGATATCAGGGTCGGCTCCTGAAAGTGGCGTACCACCCAGTGAACGAGATAAGGATGCGGGATTACATTCTTGGCGTTCAAACCCTGGTCAGGTCAGGGCACTGGAATCACTGGGAGGAATCTGATGGTTCAGAAGACGCTGTTCGAGTTTCTTCTATGGAAACATTGTGAGCATCAATTCAAGTCACGGGCGAACAGCGGTTTGTATTGTAAGCATCCGAAGACGAACAAGAACGAGTATTGCATCAGGAACCCAGGACACAGTATCATGGCGTTTGATTGTCCCTTGGGTCGAGCGAGGATCTATCCTCTGCGGGGTGGCTATTGATGATGCCTACTCCTCATTTTCCTCCTTTGGATTATTGTTTCTATTGTCACGGGTATATCCCCGATTGGACGTTTCCTCACATCTGTGGTCCTTGTCTTGAAATCATTCATTCTGGTGAACAGCCTGTTACTCGTATGATTCAGTCTGAGTTTAAAGAGGGACTATGATCCCTGTTGTTCTTGATACTCCTTTGATTCATGGTTCACATAATGGAACGGTTGTGAACGAGGCCGGTGAGGAGACCTATTGCCTCCACAATATCAGTCGGGTGAGGGAGGGGGGCATATCTCTCATGATTTTTCCTCCTAATTATTTTCATAAATCCCTCTCTTTCATCCCTCGCCGCCTTAAATTATTTTATGATCCTAGTTTTTTTTCTCTTCTCCTTAACGATTTTTATAAACTAGCCAACGTAAAAGTCAACTATCCTACCCTGGTATTATGCTGAAAAAAAGCAAATGGCAGACGACAGTTGCCCTCGCAATCGAGGGTCTTCCAGCGAAGAAAATAGCGCGTGCCATAAGGAGCGATAAATCAACAGTGAGTCGCATGCTACGGGTTCTAACAGACCTCGGGTATGTTATTTGTGAGAATCCGCGTGACAAAGTAAAGTTCTACATGCCGACTGACAAAAAGTATTCTCCTGATGACGATGTTATACTCGCAACTATCCTACAAGAGAAACGGCGCGGGATCAATCATGCAGGATGTTTCATTGATTGTCATGCTCAAGCCTATATGGTCCGTATTTCTACTCTGGGGAAAGAGGTTCGTTGGGATAACGAGTGGGGGACGCGTGGGTGTGCGCATCGTATTTTCTGGAAGACTTTTGTTGATGTCGGGCCAATCAGTTTTCATCGTATCACTGGTGAGTTTACTGATACGTTGAAGATCAGTTTCTCGCATATCAAATGGAATGTGAATCGGGGTAGCCCGGAGCGTTATCTGAGCAACATTGCCCGGAAGGTGTTCGGCTGGTTTGAGACTGAGTATGATGCGTGTCTTATCAATATGAGGAAGTGCCATGGTGATCATTATAGCATCCCGGTGCGGGATCCTGGTCTGGTGAAGGCTGCGCAGGAGAAGGTGATCACGTATGGCGGTGAGTTCCAGCTTGATAGTTCTCCTCCTGAGAAGGTTCCGCATTTTGAGTCGTTGCGTGGTTATGATCCTTTGAAGAGGGTGCTATTGGCACCTGATCGTGTTGATTCGATGGAATCTCGGGTGGATGCATTGGAGCGTGCTGTTGGGGTTTTATCTGAGACGGTCCCTCGTCTGGTGAAGAGCATTGAGACGTTGCAGCATAGTGTCGAGGAGTTGAACATGCGTCTGTCAGGTCCGGTTCGTCCTGATGATTTCCGGGATGTGGCCTAGATGTTTGTCGGTGAATTGAAGGTCGCCAGCTCATCTGATGTGTCACGGATTTATACGATCACGGTTGAGAAGTCTCCTGATCGTGTGTATTGTTCTTGTACGGGCAACATGGTGCATGGGTATTGCAAGCATATCCGGTTCTATAAGAAAGCGATTAAGAAGATGTTGGGGGGCAGATGATTGGTGCGACCTGGTCTTCCTGTCACGGTTCAATCCTCGCTTCCTTTATCTTTCAGTGTTGCTTCTGCACATGATACTGGTAATAGATTTAAGGTAGGTTTTGATGGTCGTAATTGGATCTGTAATTGTCAGCATTATCGGACTTATGGTACGGATTGTCGTCATATATTGGAGAAGCGGTTGGAGACGAAGACGGGGGGCTTGTTTGCTGGCGCGTGTTATGAGCCGTTGTGTGATGAGATCAGGTTGAAGAAACAATCCCTGCGAATCTTTAGGCTTATGGCTGATGGTGAATGGAGGACGTTGCCAGAGATCAACGATGCGACGAGAGATCCTCCTGCCTCTATTTCTGCTCAATTACGTCATTTTAGGAAGAAGCGGTTCGGTTGTCATCTTGTCGATAAACGTCATCGTGGTGATGATGCGGGGGGCTTGTGGGAGTATCATCTTGTGGTGAATGAGAGCGCTCGGATGTTTCTGGGTGAGGAAGTGAAGATATGATCTTCTGTTCAAAAAACGAGAAAGGGGAATCAGCCTGGAGATTGATTCAGGAAGAGCGCAAGACTGTCACTAGAAGACTCAAATCTATTGAATTGGAGAAGATAGTAGCGGTACAGCCAGGGCGCGGTAAACGAGCCATTGGATACATCAAAGTTATTTCCTGTGTGCCATCAAATGAATTTATTGACCAAATACATTTCTTAGCACCATCTGAAAAAGAGCTAGAGGAATGTTTATTACAAGAGGCGAAACTTGAAGGTTTTGAATCATGGAATGGATTGATTGCTTGGTTTAATGATCATAAACCTTTGATTCGTCTCGATAATACTTTTCGTATTGAATTTGAGTTGGTGAAGATATGAGTTATTCATCGGAAGAAAAAAGGCGGGCGTTGTTTGAACAGGATATGATAATAGTAGCGTGTCCTGATCTTCGGGTTTGTATGGTTCCGCTGAAGGGAAATAGGGGAGGATAATGGTTAGGATTCTTTTCCCGGTTCTCAGTGGAACCTATGAGCAGATGCAGTATGGTCTTGCTAATGAGCTTGAAGGTATCTCTAATGGTTCGATAGAGCCGTGTATGTTATGGATGACGCAGGTGTTCAGGACGGAGGAAGTTTCGTATCCTGAATGGAAGTTGCAGGGTTTATTAGATGAGCTGGTGGTTCCACCTGTTTTTGCTGATGCTTGTTATCGTAGTCTCCGGTATGGGGCGATTAGTTTGATGGATGTGATTCGTATCAACATGATTGATACGCCAGGCTTATCTGTTGAGCGGTTGTTGCGATGGGCGATACGGTATCTGTTTGTTTGTGAGCATTTTCTCTCTGAAGAAGGGATTGATGGTGTTGTCTTGTTGCTTGGCCGGGGGTTGTTTCAGCGGTGTCTCGGGTTTATGGCGCGTTCCATGGGTATCTCTACGTTCTATTTATGTGATGCGTTTATCCCTGGTAAAACAGTTCATCTCTGGATGTCTGAGTCTGAGGTGACTGATGATCTGAAAGGGATCCCGTTGCCTTTGTTGTCTTCTGAGGAGAAGCAGAAGCTTGATGGGTTTGTTGTTGAGCAGACGCGGGTGGTGAATATCGCTGCGTCGCCGTATGATGCCTCTGGTTTTCTGAAAAAGACGCGTTCTTTTTTTATCTTGTTGTTTACTAATAGTGGTCTTGTTGGGAATCGGACTTGGCTGGATTTTGCGTCATATGAGATATTGCGGGTGTTCAGGAGGTTCATGGCGAAGAAATATTATCATGATGAGCTGGTTGGTGACTATGTTTTTCTCCCGTTTCAGGTGATGTATGATTTTCATCTGCCGTTATATTGGGCTGAGTATACGAATCTTGAGTATCTTGTCGAGGTATGCCGGAAGGGTCTGCCTCCGGGGTTCAAGTTGGTCGTGAAGGAGCATCCTCATCTGCGTGGCGGCATCCCGGTTGCTGTCCTTAGACGGATCTCTAGGATGAAGGATGTCGTGCTTGTTCCTGTTGATATGAATCCTCAGTTGTTGCTTGATGGGTGTAAGGCAGTGGTTGTTCTTTGTTCAAGTGTCGGCTGGCAGGCGATGATGCATCATAAGCCAGTTGTTATGATTAACAGTAAATCCAATCCTGAGTATCAGTATTATTATGCTACGTATGGGGTGACGATAAATGTTGATGGAGATGATATGGGAGAAGGTATCCGGCGTTCATTGCATGAGCCTGTTGATCAGGATCGGGTTGATTCGTTTTTATATCATGTGATTATGGCTCGGTATGCTGGCTCTGATGTCCTGTGTCCTGTTGAATATACAAGAATGACTGAGGATGGTAATCTGGGTATTGTGTCTCGGTATCTTTATGAAAAAATAAAGAAGGAATTGGTTGTATGAAGCAGATGCAGAGGGAGGTAGGGCGGTATAAGACTTGGTTGAATCGTCTTCAGTCGTATATGGGTCCGTTGAACTTCGTCATGGTCCTTTATTTGTATATCAGCACAGAGCCGTTGAAGATCGCATGGTGGGTGTGGACTGTTGTGTTGACTTTTTTTCTTGTTGTTGTTCTTATCTTTGATGTGGTTGTGATTTTTCCGTCTGAGCAGACGTATAATACTCAGAAGAATCCTGAGTGGAATGATTTTCGTGAGGATGTTCGGAGGATTCTTGTGTTGTTGGAGGAAAGGAAATGAAACGGTTGTTTGGTCCGATTAGTCCGTTGCAGGTAAGGTTGTATCGACTCTGGTGTTTGATGCATAGAACCTGTTTTGGTCTGAATGATCCGCATGATTCGTTGCCGAATCATAATGGGCATCTGAAGGTTGGGATTCATTGTTATTTTTCTGGTGATGTGAAATTTATCCAATGTAATCATGATATAAACAATCCTGATGTCGTCCTTCCATATGAAGACATTAGGATTGGTGATTATGTGTGGATCGGGGCGAATGCAGTCATACTCCCCGGGGTCGTTTTAGGGGATCATACGACAGTTGCGGCGGGCGCGGTGGTGACCAAAAGTTTTCTTGAAGGATACGGGGTGTTGGCTGGTGTTCCAGCAAGGATGATAAAAAAGGTGTCACATGGATAAAACGAGAAGTAATGTTTTTACTGAGGTTTACAGGAAGATGGATTATGATGCTGATATGCCATCGAAATTCATGCACACAATCGATGTTGAACTAACCAACACCTGTAATTTTCGTTGCACATTCTGTTGTAGAAAAATCATGAAAAGAAAACAGGGGTTTATATCAGATGAGAATTTCCAACTGGTATTAATAGAGATCAGTGAGCACCGGATTCCTACAAGATTTATCAGATGGGGCGAACCATTTCTTCATCCAAAGATACTAGATTACATTAAAATGGTAAAGGATACCGGGGCTCCATTGCATATAACAACAAACGGGACGATGCTGACTGAAGACGTCTGTAGAAGTCTTATTGATCTTGAACTAGATTCATTGATTTTTTCGATGCAAGGAACAAGCGACAAGGAATATAATGCGACTCGTTTAAACGGTAGTTATGATGCGTTGGCAGATAAAATACGGATGTTTTCAGAGATGCGGGGTAACAAAGAAAAACCATTCTTGACAGTAACAACAACCCTGGAAAAAGGACAAGGGAAAGATAGGGAGCGGTTCATAGGATATTGGAAACAATATGTGGATCATGTTCGTGTGAAAAAGACAGTATTGACATGGTTTGATAATACAATTCTCTCTAATGAAAATCATCCTGTTTGTTATGAGCCGTTCCGTCAGTTGAGCGTGAACTGGAATGGTGATGTGACCGCATGTTGCGGTGACTATGATGGATTGTTAGTAATTGGAAACATACATGATAATTCATTGATGGAGTTATGGAACAATGATGTAATCGTTGGAATCAGAAACGTGTTTTCCAAGGGGTATTATAATTATTTTACGTTATGCAGTAAATGTGATTTTGGTTCTATCACGGAGTAATAAAAAACATGAAAATATTTGCGATGATACCTGCAAGAAAAGGTTCAAAGAGACTACCTCATAAGAATACTTTGAAGATAAACAATAAAACACTTATAGATTATGCTATAGATCAGGCGATGGGGTCAGCATATATCGATAAAATCATTGTGTCCAGTGATGATGATTTGGTGAAAGAGATAACCGATGGATACAAGGATAAGAAGATATTGTTTAAGAAAAGGCCGAAGAGGCTCTGCAAGGATGATGTCTCGCAGGAGGGGGTCATACGAGATTTGGAGAACAGGTACTCGTTTGATATATTGGTCTTGTTGCAGCCGACTTCTCCGATACGAGAAACATATGATATAGACAGGTGCATTAAATTCCTGTTGGAAGGTAATTTTGATTCCATTGTGACGGTATGCCGAAAAATAGATTACCTTTTTTTTCCAAACGGGAATATCTATGCTTGTAAGAGAGGTAAATCATTGTTTAATAATAACATGGCCTGTCTGGTTCTTGATGATGAGAAATCCATTGATATTGATACCAGGCTGGATCTTAGGATGGCGAAGTTTGTCCTGGAGAAGAAATGATAAAGTGGTGGCAGTTCAGATTAAGGTTCTGGAATTGGTTATTAAATCTTCTATATACGGAAGAAGAGCTGGAAAGATTATGTAGAGAAATGGAAATGGAGAAGGTGAATAAAAAATGAGATATTGTAAGAAATGTGTCATGCCTGACACAAGACCATATATGAAGTTCGATGAGGATGGTATCTGTTATCCTTGCAGAGCAGCAGAACATGTGAAGAGAACAGATTGGAAGAAACGTTGGATGGAGTTGGAGAGCCTTGCGGATAAATACCGGGGGATGAACGGGAATTACTATGATTGTATGATCACCGCAAGCGGTGGAAAAGATAGTTATTACCAGACCTATATCATGAAAGAGAAACTTGGGATGAACCCATTGTTAGTGAGTGTCGATAACTTCACGTGGACTCAGACGGGCCATCATAACTGGGATAATCTGCGTGCTGAGTTCGGTGTTGATGCGCATGTGCTGTCTCTGAACCCGGAAGTATGCAAGAATCTGTTCAGGAAAGCATTGGAAAAGATTGGTGCACCAACTTGGTATTTCGATAAGGCGATCTATGCATATCCTCTTAAGATGGCTGTGAAATTGAATCTCCCTCTGGTCATCTACGGTGAAGACACAAACTTCCTGTATGGTGGCCCGAATACGACAGAGACTCCGAGTGCAATGAAACAGATAACGAATGACGTCGTAAAGCCTGTTCCTTGGGATGATTGGCTTGATGATACGATTACGATGAAGGATGTGAATCCAGGTGTTTTTCCTACAGCGATGGAGATAAAGAAGGCAAAGCTGAATCCAGTGTTCTTGAGTTATTATGTCCCTTGGAGCGGATATAAGAATATGCTGTTTGCTAGGACGCGTGGGTTTAAGACTCTTGATGATACTGGTGAATGGCATCGTGATGGTTTCCTTGAACAGTACGATCAGATTGATTCTCTTGGGTATCTGACGCATACCTGGTTTAAATTCCCTAAGTATGGTCATTTCAGGGTAACTGATGTCGCCAGTCTGTATATCAGAGATGGGATGATGACGAGGAAGGAAGCGGTTGAGAAAGTCATCGAGGAGGACTGGAAGCTCGACCGGAGGATGTTGGCGGATTTCCTTGCTTATATCAATTATAAGGAGACGGATTTCTGGAAGGTGGTTGATAGGTTTGCGAATAAGGATATCGTTGAAAAGCGAGATGGTGCATGGAGATTGAAAAAAAATGTCGAGGATGCCTTACGGGTTGGTGGAGAGGTAAAACCATAATCATGAAGACGTTATTTGTTCCCCCGGATCCAATTATTGTATCGTATTCGGTGACATTGTGGTTCGCGGGAAGCTTATCAGTGGTCTTCATGATATCGTTGGCGTTTGCGCGGTTGATGGGGTTATCATGAAAAAGAAAAAGGATCATCAGGGATTCATAAAAGCCTCGGATTTTCTTTTCGGTTTTGTGATAGGCCTCTGGGTTTTTTTCCTTGCTGAACTTGTTGCAACGAGAACGAGTATCTATATTTTTATGGCAGTGGTCTCTTTGGTTGCTATCTGTCTCTGGTATAAACAGAGCAAGAATCATATCTATGGTGTAAAAAAAGAGGAGAAAGATATCTGATGAGTGTTAAGTATACATGTCCTGAGTGCGGTAAGACCGGCGGTAATCCGAAGTTCCATAAGGGCGGTAAGAAGATCTGCTGTGAGTTCTGCGGGGTGTGGACTGATCTGAAGGATATTGAGACGAAGATCCTGGAGATTTCGTTGGGGAGGGGCCTTCATGAGTTTTTCTGATGCTGTGGTGACTGGTTTTGTTTTTGCGTCGTGTACTGCGATCATGAATTATGTGGTGAATCGTCTGGTGATCCGTCCTTTGGATCGTAAGCTGGGTGATTTTGAGGATTGGATGAAGCAGAAGGTCCCTGTTATTTTATCTGAGTGGAAGAAAGAAGAGGAGAAAAAGAAGGTGGAGCGATGCCTGAAAGAGAATTAATGAAGAATGATGTCCCTGAACTATGGAGACAACGTGCAAGAGCAGGACTATGCCCCGTCTGTGGGAAAACAAAAGACCTTTTTAAGAAAGGAATGAAAGTATATTGCTCAGTGAAATGCAGAGATGCGTATGCTAATAAATATACTCATTGGAGTGAGATAAGAAACAGGGTTTTAAAACGAGATGGGGAGCAATGCAGGAACTGTGGTATCACTGATAAAAAATTCGATGAAATAATAAAGAACGAAAAACTGAAATACCGGGAGATGCTTTTATCAAAACCTAATATACAAAAGCGGATTAAGGAAGAGCGCGATGAACAGCTTGTCAAATGGGATGAGCAATGGGAGGAACGCTACAAAGAAATCATGGATGACCATTGGATTCTTGAGCATATTTTTTATTACAGCGAACTCTATAAAGATATGGACAAACCAGAGCGAATAAGTTTTGATGTTGACCACATAGTAGCTATCGTTAACGATGGTGATCTCTGGGATGAATCAAATCTTCAGGTTCTTTGTTCTGAATGTCATAAGAAAAAAACACAAGAGGATTTAAAAACAGCAAGAGAGAATGGGAAGATGAAACCTAAAAACAATTCGGAGTTCCCATCGGAGCATCTATAACGATTGAGGGATGTGTATGGGTAAGCGTAAGCGTCATCAGCCGCAGGATGTTAAGGATTATCTTTCGTATGTCATGAAGATGCACCGGGTGGGTAAGACAGATGTTGATATCGTGCAGAAATGGTATTACCCTGTCCTGGTGGCCAATGGTCTGAATCCGATGTTGATATCTCATGATGATCCTTTGTATGGTGAGGGGGGATCTGTTGTTTTCCCTGAGGATTGGATGAGTGATAAACTATGAATGATAAAGCACCACGGAAATGTGCGATCTATGCTAGGGTATCGAAAGACGAGCAGAATCCTGAACATCAGTTGAAAGCATTGAGGGATTTCGCATGGCAGCAGAATTATGAGATCTATGCCATCTATAAGGACGAGATAACCGGTAAGAGAGACAGTAGGCCTGAGTTAAATCAATTGATGTTTGATTCACGTATAAAAGCATTCGATATCGTTATTATCTGGAAGATTGATCGTCTTGGGAGATCTTTGCAGCATCTTCTTAAAATCACCGAGGAATGGCAGAAACGAGGCATTGATTTCATATCAATAACTCAGGGTTTTGATACCACCACGGCATCGGGGAAGCTGATTTTCCAGGTTCTTGGTGCTATCGCTGAGTTTGAGCACAGTCTAATCAGTGAGCGGACGAAGCTTGGTATCGCTGGTAATCCGAATGTCGGGAAGCGTGGGAAGGACAAGAAAAAAAGGAAAAAGGGAGGGTATTATCAGCGGTATCAAAAAAAGGATGGGGGTGTTTTTGATGAAAAGTTTCATCGAGAATGATTTAAAACAAAAAGACGACCGTTTATTTGCCTCTTCTTTTATCAGAGTTAATAAAATAATTGGAATCGGATATAATGCAGTTTCGCAGGAATCTCATGGATTTATATTTGAATCTATAAAAAGGCATGATGGGTAGGGATAGTTATGGATGAGCATATAAAGACTGGAGCAGAAATAGCAGATGAGCTTTTTGTTTCACGAGACGCAACTGTTTGTCATCCTGAAATCGAAGGAGATGTTCTTAGACGGGAAAAAGAGAAATGGATTCCCCTGGCTGAATGTCTTGATATTCTTGAAGATGTCATCGTACAGTGTTGCACCGATGAATCAGTGAAAGATGCGAGTACACCGAGACTTGATTCCATGGCATTATCCAGTTATGCAGATGCGTTGCGTTTTCTTGCGAAGCATGGTCGTGTAACGATTGTTTCTGAGTATGGTAAGCGTGTGATTGCATCGTTGAATCATTCAGGGGTGGAATAGTAATGCCGATGATACGACTTAAAAAAGTATTGAAAACTCTTGACTATATTAAGAAACATTTGAACCAAGAGGAGATTAGAGAACTAAAAACAATGTTATAGAGGGATAAAAGATGCCGATAAACGTTTATGATATTGATGTATGCCCAAGATATACAGAAGGAACCACCGTAGTTATTGTAAGTCAACTTAAAAGAATGATATTGGATGAATGTAAAAAGAGTGAATTCCCATCATCTTCTTTTTATCGAATACTTCAGGTAATCGAGGATGCTGAGGGATTGCCAGTTGATAAAAGAATAACACCAAAGCATTCGGAGTTAGGGATAAAAGATGGATGAGTATTTATTAACCGATGGAACAAAAATTATTCTATCAAAAGAACAGTTAGAATTAATATCATATCAGATAGATGTAAAAGATGCTTTAAAGTTACTTGAGGGATAAAAATATGAAATGTCCGTTTACTGGATATGAATGCAGAATAACAACGATTCGTTGCGATGATTGTCCAGAAAAAAATCATGAACAGAAGGGAT
>Ga0315291_10000862_pt1 | contig 40421 bp, 22 predicted proteins | sample YL17G12_20_MG_FD_203070 | JGI IMG/M metagenome (GOLD analysis project Ga0315291, IMG submission 203070) | Sediment microbial communities from Yellowstone Lake, YNP, Wyoming, USA - YL17G12_20 | ecosystem: Environmental > Aquatic > Freshwater > Lake > Sediment | place: USA: Wyoming | collected...
GGGCCGGCGCCTGCTGGTATTGGGCCGGAGGCGGGGGCGGGTACTGGGCCGGCGCCTGCTGGTATTGGGCCGGAGGCGGGGGCGGGTACTGGGCCGGCGCCTGCTGGTACTGCGGCGCGCCGGGCTGCGGCGGATACTGCGCCGGAGGCGTCCCGGTCATGGGTGGAGGCGGCGGCGGAAGCGGCGTCCCGGGCGGCTGAGGCCCGGCGATCTCGCCCGGCGGGGCCGCCGCTCCCGGCGGAACGGCCGGCGGCTGCGAGACCGCGGGCGCGCCGGCGAAATTGATGGCCTCCGACCGAGGGACAGGCACGCGCCGGCGTTTCAGGAAGACCACCACCGCCACGACCACCACGATGATGACGACCAGGACGATGATGACGTACAGCCAGGGGAAGGCGCCGGTGTCCGTGCCCTCGCCGGGGCGGAGGGTCGTCATCCCGTAGGCCGGTATCGGGTCATTGCCCTGGAGCAGCACGATGACCGTGTACTTCGTGTCCTTGGGCATGAACGAGGGTATCGAGATGGTCCCGGTGTACCTGGAGCCGCTCCGGGACAGCATCGACGGGACCTCGTTCCAGATAGCCCAGTTGCCCGTGTTGAGGGATGGGTCCTGGAGGCTCTTCACCTCGCCGATGCCCCAGGCCGCCATCGCCAGCGGCGGGTCGGCGCTCCGGGCGGAGGCCTCGATCTGCGACGGGGCGCCCACCTTGAGCTCCTTGACCGACACCGAGACGACCTCGCCCGGCATGGTGATGCTCGTCATGAAATCGTCGGAGCCCGTCGAATAGAACTGCCCGTCCAGGCTGTCGTGGTCCGAAAGGTAGCCTCCCGGCTTGGGGTGGATGCCCGTGGCGCTCTCGAAATGGACCTCCACGACGCTGTCCTTGCCGGCCGGAGTCCGGACGGACAGGCTGAACTTGCCTGCGGCGTCGGTGGTGATGTTGCGCGCTTCCACCGAAGCGGGACTCACGTTGGGCGCGCTCAGGGAATACGTATTGAAGACGATGTAGCAATACACGGTCTTGCCGGCCCAGGCCTTCGAATCATTGAAAGCGTAATAGTCGCGATTGATTGTGGAGCCGGAGGTGTAGGCTTCATCCCGGCCGGCGAATATCACCTGGAACCGGTTGCCGGAGGGTTTCGGGACGGACGCCTCGTCGGCCGCCAGCCGGATGGTCCCCGAGAACTCCTGCGACCTCCCGGAGGCGTTGGCGGTCCCTTCAACGTGCAGGACCCTGGCGCCCTCGGAGAAGGAGAACGTGGGGCGCACCCTGCCGCCCGAGTCCGTCGTCAGCGGGTCCATTGATTTATACGACGAGCCGTTGGAGTCTTGCCAGTATCTCAGGACTATGGCTGCGCCCTTGACCGCCTTGCCGCCGGTATCCGCGACGTAAAGGTCGAAGGTGATGCTCGTGGATGTTTTGCTGGCATAATGATATATCACGTTGAAAAAGTCCAAAGAAATGCTCATCGAGTCGCTGCGTTCGTCGGACTGGTACTGCGCCTGCGCCTGGAAATCCAGGTCGGCATTGTAGGAGAGGTCCGGCAGGGTATATGTGGCGCGGTACACGCCCGTGGACGAGCTGGTGGCGTTGAGCGTCGCCTCCACGTCGCCGCCAGTCTGGTTGGAATAGCTGACGGTGAGCTTGAACGACGAGGGGGACACCGGGGTCCCGTTATAGGTCACGAGGGCCTCGACTGTCACGGCCGCTCCCGGCTTGATCGCGCCCCCGGCCAAGCTGAGGAGATGGCAGTCCACCACGAGCCCCGCGGAGGCATAGCCCTTGAGCAGGAGCATCACCGTGTCCGAATCCTCGTTGTACGAATTGTCCGACTGGTTGGCCTTTCCCAGGGTGGCCGTGGCGGCAATCCTGGCCGTGCTCCCCAGGGGGTCGCCCGCCTGGATCGTGAACGAGCCCTCGTAGATCCCGGTGGATGTCTTCGTGACGTTTATGGTCCGTGAAGGATAGTAGCCGATCGTGACCACCGGGGGCCCGTCGGCGTCGGCATGCACGCCCTTGTCGAAGACGTGCACCGTGACCTTCCCCGTCGTCCCGACGGCGTAGCTCTTGTCCTCGATCAGGACCACGACCTTCAGCGAATCGTCGTCCGCCCCCGCGAACGGGAGCAGCCCTGTGACCAGAAAGGTTATTGCAATGATTGCAGGCGCGACCTTCATCCTTCCACCGTATAGTGATTGTGTTTACCAAACTAAAATACTTACGTTAAGTGGATGCAGCGCCATATTTGGGGCAGCCGGGAGCGGGCAGCGGGCAACTCTGACCCGAGCGTTCAGGTCCTCAGCGTCCCTTCCTTCCCGCAATTGGGGCACCGGACCTTGATGGGCCGGCGCGGGTCGCCGACCGGGAAGCGGAACCGGCAGGCCGGGCAGTTTATCATCCGGCCGGCGGCGGCTCCGGGGGCCTGGGCCGGCTGGCCGGCGGCCATCTGTCTCGCCGGGCCCGCCGGCGGGGCGCCGCGATATTGCGGCTGGGCCGGCCGGCCATAGGGCCCGGCCGCCGGCTGCGCGGCGGGCTGCATCTGCATGGCGGGCTGGGGCATGGGCAGCTGCTGCTGCGCCATCGGCTGGGGCGACGGGGCCTGGGCTTGCGCCGGCGCGGGCGCCCTCCCGATGGTCCCCTCCTTTCCGCAGTGCGGGCATTTTATCTGCTGCGGGCCCTCCTTCTTCTCGATGGTGAACCTGTTCCTGCACTGGGGGCAGGCTATGGTCCTGGTCTCCACCACGGGCTCGGGCCGGGGCATGTCCGTCGCCGCCTGGGCCTGCATCGGCTGCGCCGGCGAGGCCGCGGCCATCTGGACCTGCATGGCATCGGGACCGGCGGCCTGGGCCTGGGCGGCGGCCGCTTCCGCTTGGGAAATGCCTCCTATTATCCCGCTCTTGCCGCAATTTGGGCACCGTATCCTCGTCGGCCCGGTCCCGCGGAATATGTCGAAGACCGTGCCGCAGGACGGACAGGGTATGGCCATCCTGACGCCGGCCCCGGGAGCGGCCGCGGCAGCCGCGGCCGCCGGCGCTGTCGCCGGCGCAGCCGTCGGCTGCGCCGCAGGTTGTTGGGCCGGTGCCGCCGATATTGCCGGGAGCGTCCCGGTCTTGCCGCACTTGGGGCACTGTATCTTGACGGGCTGGGGCCCCTGGACGACCGTGAAAGGCGTCCCGCACGCCGGGCAGGCGATGGTCTTGCTGACGCCCACGGGCGAGGCGGCCGCCCGGGCGCGCCGGCGCCGGTAGGCTAGCCCGCCGGCCGTCCCGCCGACCGCGGCGATGATTATGATGAGGAGGATGAAGAACTGCATCGAGAAGGCATCGGTCCGGGGCTCCTCGACCGAGGCTTTCAGAAGGGTCGCCGACCCGTACTGCGGCAGGAGGTTCCCCTTCTCGGTGACGAAGACCACGACCGTGTACTTGACCTCGCCCGGCATGAAGACGGGCACGGTCACGCTGCCGGAAAAGCCGCCCGAGCTCCGGTTGAGGTAGCTCGCCATGCCCTCCCAGACCTGCCAGTCGGCCGACGGCGCGCCCTGCGGTAAGGACGGGTCGAAGTTCCCGGGCATCCACATCGCGTAGGCCATCTCGGGCTCGGCCCCGCTGAGGGTCGCCTTGATGCCCGCCGGCGCACCCGCCTTGTAGGGCGAGGCCTGGACCTTCACGTTGGCGCCGGAGAACCTCTGGCTCGCAACCACGACATCGACCGTCTCCGAGTAATAGTTGCCGTCGTTGCTGTCGTGGTTGAGGAAGTAGCCGGAGGGCTTGGGGTGGATGCCGGTAATGGTCTTGTAGTAGAAGACTAGGTAGGCGTCGTAGGCGGGCGGTGTGAAGGGTATGCTCACCCAGCCCTGGGCGTCCGTGGTGTACGGGCGCGCCGCGATCAGGGTCGTCGGGGTGAGGGAGAACGGGCTGTCCGGGGAGAGGGGCGAGGAGACGATGTAGGTGAATATCTCCTGGTTCTTCATCGGCTGCGAGTTGTTGAACGCCACGTACTGGCGCTCGGTCGCCTTGCCTGGGATATAGAGGTCGCCGGCGCCTACGTAGACCATCTCGAACGCTGGCGTGGAGGGCTTCGCCGTGGACGGGGCGGTCGAGACGTCGATGGTGGCCGAGAACCGCTGGCTCTTCCCGGAGGCGTTGGCATACCCTTCGAGGGTGAGCGTCCGGGTGCCGGATTCGAACTCGAGGCTGATTCGTGTTTTGCCGCCCGGGTCGGTGGTGGCCGCCGGGCCCTTCTTCGACTGGCTGATGTTGCCGTCAGGCCAGAAGCTGAAATCGAGCGCCGCCCCGGCCACCGCCCGGCCGGAGGGGTCGCCGGCGTACAGGTAGAAGGTGATGCTGGTGGCGGTCTTGGTGTTGTTGTGGTATATGACCCAGAACTGGTTGAAGTCGAGCGAGAGGCTCGCGGTGCCGGTCAAATTCCCCGAAAGGGCGCTGGCGGTGAGGGTGAGCCGCAGGTCGTAGGGGACCTGGGGCAGCGGGTAGGCGCCCTCGAACCGGCCCGTGCCGGGATTGGAGGAGTTGATGGGCTCCACGTGGCTCCCGCCGTCGGGGTCCTGGTACGCGGCGGTGAGGTTGAAGCCGTCCGGCTGGACCGGCGAGCCGGCGACGGTGACGTCGGCGGCCACGGTCACCCCGGCGCCGGGCCGGATGGCGCTGTCGGACACTGTCTTCGTGTACAGGGACACCTTCAGCGCGCCCGGGACGGCCGTCGACAGGTAGATGCTGGCGAGGTCCGCGTCCCGGTTGTAGGTCTTGTCGGTGTCGCTGGATATTCCCAGCGTGGCCGAGGCCTCGACCGGGACCAGGTTACCGACGACATCGCTCGCCTGGATGGTGAAATTGCCCTTGAAGAGCCCGTTGTCGAACTTGAAAACGGGGACGCCCCTCGGCGCCGCTGAGAGTATGGTGACCTCCGGCGTGCTGTCCGGGTCCACCGCCACACCTCCGTCGTACACCAGGACGGTGACCTCGACGTTGGTCCCTATGGAATATTCCTTCTTCTCGACCAGCACGATCACCTTGAGGGAATCGTTGTCCGCCGGGACGGGCGGGAAGGCCAGGAGCATGACCAGTGCGAGGGCGGCAGCCGTGACGAAGGAACGCATCGGGTTCACCAGTGCGTCTAGTATTGCGATACCCCGTTTAAAGGCTTCTACCCTTGCCCGCTCCGGCGGGCGGGGGCGCGGCCGGAGGGCCGCCGCGGGGCGGGACCGGCGCCCCTGAGGCCATGCCCTCCGTTGCCTTTTTCGTCCGGTCGCGCGGGACCCCGGGATGCCTGGCGCGGTAGGTCGCAAACAGCGCTCCCGAAAGCATAAGCGCCGCCGCCACCCCGAAACCGATTGCGAGCAGGGTCTGCGGGCTGGAGAATAAGGAGGGCGCCACGCCCGGCGTGTGTTTGAGCAGGGTGGAGACCCGGACGGTGCCGGCGGAGGCGTCCTGCTCCTCCCGGCGGACCTCCCATCGGTAGCGCGGGCTGTACCAGAACACGGTCTCCGTACCGGCGCCGTCGGCGGTGCCGCGCACCCGGAAGCCCTCCTTCCCGTCGGGCAATTTCTCGAAACCCTGGCACTCGTAGCGACAGTTGACGGAGGAATTATCGGTGATGACATGGAAGGGGTATTGCCTGGTCCTCGTGAGGTTGAAGGTGGCGTTCCAGGACGCTCCGACGGCCAGCGGGAACCGGAGCCGACCGTCGCTGGGGTGGTAGACCAGGAGCTCGTGGTCCTCGGTGACGTCGGAGCCGTGGAACGAGCGGATGGTGGAGTTCGACACGAGGGTGCACAGCGACCTTTTCTCGACGATCAGCGTCGTGGTGACTATCGTGTAGGTCGGGCCCCAGCTGGCCTCTTCGGCCAGCTTCTTCGAGGCGTTTGCCGGCGTCCAGGGCTTGAGCTTCTGGGAGAGCGTGTAGGCCCCGACGGTGGAGTTGCCGACGCGGAGCTCGCCGTCGGACACGACCCTGAGTACGAGGTTGCCCAGGGTGGTCAGGCTGCCCGACTGCGTCGTGACCTTGTACTGCCAGGAGTCTCCGACGCGCCATTCAGGGGCCGACCCGGCCGTGGGCGCCGCCGGCACGGACGACGGCAATGGGAGCAGGAGCAGTAAAACGAGAAATGGCAGGCGCCGCATGAATGCCTCCGTTGACGGCTCCCGAAGCTACTTCCTGAGCACGCCCTCCTTGCCGCAGGCGGGGCACTTGACCTGGATGGGCCGGCGCGTCTCCGTGACGGCGAACGGCTTCTTGCAGGCGGGGCAGGAGATCATCTTCGGGCCGGCGGGTGCGCCCGCTGGCGCCGCTGCTCCCATCGGCGGCGGGGTCTGGATGGCCGGTCTTGGGGCTGGCGCGGGAGCGGGCCTCGGGGCAGGCGCGGGAGCCGGCGGTGTCGCGGGCGCCGGCCCCGCCGGCTTCTTCGCGCCTACGGTCCCCTCCTTTCCGCAGTGCGGGCACCGGATGTGCTGGGGACCCTCGACCTTGTCTATCTGGAAGGCCTGCTTGCAGCGCGGGCAGGCGATGGTCTTTTTCGCGACCGGGGCCAGCGCGGGATGGGATAGGGCCGGGGCCGCAACGGGCGTGGCCGGCGCCTCCGGGATGGCCGGTTCCGTCGGGCCCAGCCCCATGGCCATCAGCTGGTCATAGGGCGAGGGCGGGACTGCCGGCGCCTTGGGCGCGGCCGCCTGGCCGTACATGTCGCCAGCTGCAGGCCCCGGTTGGGAGTAGGATTGCTGCGCCGATGGCGGGTAGGATGTTCCCGTCCCGTCCTGGGCCATGCGCGCCGGCGGGTACTCGGGCCGGGCGGGCGCTTCCTGATATTGTTGAGCATATTGCTGGGGACGATACTGCTCCGGGGCATACTGCTGGGCCATGGCGCGCTGGGGCATCGGCTCCGGCGCCATCGCCGGCTGCTGCATCGGCGCCGGCTGGGCCTGGGCCTGCTGGGCGCGTGCCGCCGCAAGCGCCGCCGCGGGAAGACCTGCGAGCGTTCCCTCCTTTCCGCAGCCGGGGCATTTTATCTTCGTCGGCCCGGCCCCGCGCATCACCTCGAAACCGGTGCTGCAGCGCGGGCAGGTTATGGACATCGGTATGCCTCCGGCCTCCTGCGCCGCCGGCGCAAACGGCGGCATCGCCTGGCCCGGCGTCCCCATTCCCGGCTGGGGCGGCCCGGGCATCGCCGGCTTTGGCGGAACGGGCACGGGCACCGGCGGGGTTATCACCGGCACGGTCTCGGTCCTGGCAAGGGTTCGCACGTACGCCACCCACCCGCCGGCTATTCCGACGTAGACCAGGAAGAAGAGGATGAAGAACAGGCTCAGGCCGTCGGAGGTCCTCTGGAAGACCTTGTAGTGGATGACGGCCGTGTCGTTGTTCAGGTTGGATATGATGAGCGTGTAGTCCTGGGCCTTCAGCTCGGTGCCCTTGTAGGCATAGCTCGTGACGTTCTCACGGGCGGGGACGATGACGTTGGAGGGCGGGATGGCCGGGTCGAACGCCTCGGCGTCGCTCTTGTCCATCAGGTAGAAATTGAGGGTGACGTTGTTGCGCGAGGTGACCGAGAGCTCAGCGCGGTAGCTGCCCAACACGTCGGCGCCCTGGAACTGGAGGCGGATGTAGGTGTTGGAGCCCACGTTGCTCTGGTCCTCGCGTACCATCGACTGCTCGGCCAGGTTGGTGTCCCCGAACGGAGGGAGGGCGACGAGGAACACGAGCGCGAGCACGAGGAACGCGACGACGTAGACCAGCCCGTACTTGCCGTACCTGGCGCGGACGGCGGGCTTTTCGGAGAAATCCGAAAGATCGTAGAGACTCTTTTTGAAATAGGCCCCCGTGCCGAGCAAGGCGGCGCCGAACCCCAGCGGCACGATGATGGCCGGGTAGATGGGCAGGTAGAGCGGATCGGTACCCATGGGGCCCAGGTAAATGATCATCACGATGAAAAGGGCGAACATCGCCACGAGCTCGCCGACGAAGGCCAACATGCGCCTTGTGCGGACCTTTCCTATCATGGTGTCCCGCTGGAGCACGGCCTCGTCCTTGTGAAACCTGCTGGTTACCATGCTTATCGGTAAAGAGGATGCGCGAGCAATATTATAAAGTTATTTACATGAACTCATCTAGGCTGCGCGTTTTCTGACCCTTCGCATCGGGCGCGCGGGCTCGCTCTTTGGGCGCATGCGGCTGGTCGCAGCCGAAGCTGTCGAGGCCTTTTTGGCCGGTGAGCAGGGCGCGCTCGTCCAGCCCGAAGCTTTCCGTGGCCCTCGACAGCGACAGGGCCAGCCGGCGCGCGTAGTACTTCCAGTCGGGTGTGAACGAGAACGGCCGCCCGTCGATGAATGGCTCGACCTGCTGGGGGGTCTTCCCGGCGTCCGTGACTATCCAGGACACCTTCATCCCGGGCACGAAGTCGTAGCCCATCGTCTTGAGCTTGCGCGCGGTGGCGACGTTGGCCATCGAGTCCGGGTTCTTGTAGACGCCTGTCCGGCCCTCGTTGTCCATTCCCTGCACCGTGCGCGATATGACCAGCTTCTCCGGGTCGACCCGGCCGCACTTCGTGTCCGAGACGACCGTCTTGGCGTACTGCTTTGCCTCTTCGATTCGTCCGGCGAGTATCTGGTCGAAGACCTGCGAAAGCGATTCGCTGAGAAGGTCGAACGAATCGGTGCGGCGGATCTCGTACCCGCGCACGACCGTGTCCTCCTTGGGCCAGATGGAGCGCGCGACGTACCGTTTCTTGGCGCCGTGGGTGAACATCGGCTCGTAGACGCCCTGGAACTCCAAAGTGGCCCCTCCCTTGGAGAACTCCTCGGCCCTGGCCTTGCCGAACTTCACTGCGCCCTCCAGGTTCCGGGCGTCCTCCGGGAGCAGGAAGAAGACACTGTCCGTGTCGGAGTATATGACCTTGAGGCCCTCGGCCTCCAGTCTTTCGATGACGGCCTTGATGTTCTCGCGGGCGAATGCCGTGATGGAGGCGCCGATGGTCTGGTTGGTGAAGCGGTAGAATGCCGAGGCGAACACTCCATATACGGAGTTCATGAGGACCTTGACCGCTTCCTGCAGCCCGTCGTAGTAGTCCGCTTCCTCCTTGTTGGCCTTCTGGCGCGCCTCGTTCCGGCGGCGCTGGGCGTCGGCGCGGTCCTTCATGAGCGTCTGGAGTATGCGCGGCAGCAGGCCTGCCTTGATATCGGGCGTGAGGAAGTGCGCCCCGACGGGACTTTCCGTTTTTCCCTCGCGGTTGAGCGTGGTGAAGCAGATGTTTTTGGAGATTATGACGCTGGGGTACATCGACTTGAAGTCGAGCACGCACACCCAGTGGTAGAGCCCCGGGCTGATGCTGTGGACGTAGCCGCCTTCGATGCGCTCGTCGTTTCTCTCCCGGCGCGTCATCGGGACGGCTATCTGGGCGCGGTCGGCCTGCCGTATCAGGATGGAATCGATGAGGGTGCTCGTGCGGCCGTTGACGACGTCGTCGAGCGGCAACCGGGAAACGGCCGCCAGGTCCATGGACCTTTTCAGGGTGGCTATCTTTTCGAGGATGCGCAACGCGAGCTCCGCGTCACGGGTGCAGTAGCGAAGGACCTTCTCGCGGTCGGCGGCCCACTCGGCGTCTATCTGGAGCGGGTCTACGTCCAGTTTTTCCTCGTTGAGGACCAGCTTCGAGATGGCCGAGAGCGTCTCCTTCTTCGGGCGCAGCGCGAGCTTGGCGTTCCACCAGGCATCGGCCACAACGCGGCCGGTCAGGCGCCAGAACCGCTCGTTGATGCTTCGCGGCTCGGAGCGGTCGCGGGCCCAGCGCGGCTCCGGGAGGCCGTTCTCCTTCATTCGCGTGAGTATTGTCGGGATGTCGTAGTTGTCGATGTTGTAGCCGGTGATGACATCCGGGTCCTCCTCGAGTATGGTGGCCTCGAAGGCCTGGAGCATCTGCACCTCGCTGCCGGTGAGGCACTTGGTGCGAAGCTCCGGGTTTGGCAAATCTCGAATCGCTATGCAGATCGTGAATATCTTTCCGAACGTCTCCTTCTTTATCGAGTTCTCTATGTCGAAGCTCAGTATCTTCAAGGGCGGGTGGAAGGGCGGGCATTCCTCGTATCTTTCGGCGTCGACGACCAGCTTGACCGTGTAGCGGCCCCGGTCGGCCGGGGGGGCTTCCTTGCCTATCACGCGGGTGCATGCGCCCAGGTCCAGGTCGTACACGAACCGCTGGCCGAACGGTATGTCGGCGGCGAAGAACTCGGTGCCCTGGCGGTAGCGCTCGCGGTACTGCGGCACCTTCCAGGGGTACTTGATGGTGACCCGCAGGAACCGGTCCATCGAGTCGCCGTTCCAGAGCTGAACTTCGTCCGTCCGGACGACCTCCGGGTCCCGCTCCAGCGCCTGGCGCGTCATCTCGGGCGGGTCCAGCATGTGAAAGTACGGGCGGAATCCGCGGTGGCGGATGACCATGGACTGCCCCTCGCGCGTCTTCCCGTAGAGCTCGACGACCACTCCGTCGCCCTCGGCGGAATAGGTGGAGCTCAGCAGTCGGACGTCCCACTCGGGCATGCGATTGCCCAACGGCGCGCGAGAACATCAACCTTGCGACGCTATCCAATGGGTTAAAGGGACGTAAGGGACGTTTCATGCAGTGGGTGAAAAGGGACGTATGGGACGTAAGGGTCCCGCAATTGGAGAACAGCGGGCCCGTCGTTTCTTCGCCCCTTACGTCCCTTTCACAAATAGCATTGAACGTCCCTTACGTCCCTTACGTCCCTTTCACAAATAGCATTGAACGTCCCTTACGTCCCTTACGTCCCTTTTCCCAATTGCACAGCGTCCCCCCACCGAAAAATATTAAATAGCCCCGCTGGATGGGGTGGGTGCAGGCGAACGACCAGGGGTAAAGCATGCAAAAACCGCTCAGCGTCCTCAACCAGAACATAGGCAAGCGGGTCATCGTGGAGCTCAAGGGCAACCGCGAGTACCGCGGGGTGCTGGACGGCTACGACCCGCACATGAACCTCGTACTAAAGACAGCCGAGGAGCATGTCAACAAGCAGCTGAAGCAGACGCACGAGCTGGCCATTGTCCGGGGGGACAATGTGATCTACATCTCGCCGCCATAGAGGTCTGAAGATGACGAAGGGCACGCCGTCGATGGGAAAGATGGTCAAGAAGACCCACATACGCTGCCGAAGGTGCGGCCGCCGGTCGTACCATGTCCAGAAGAAGCGCTGCGCCTCCTGCGGGTTCGGGGACACCGCCCGCATGCGCAAGTACAACTGGAACAAGAGGTCCCACGACTAGGGCCTGTTATGCACCCGAAGGAAGCGTGCGGGATAGTCGGTATCGCTTCCACGCGACCGGTGGCATTCCAGCTCTATTTTGGCCTGAGAGCTCTCCAGCACCGGGGCCAGGAGTCTGCCGGCATCGCCACCTACCAGGACCGGATCAAGTGCGTCAAGGGGATGGGCCTGGTGCACGAGGTCTTCCAGGACAATCCCGCCGACCTGCCCGGGAGCACAGGCATCGCCCATGTCCGGTACTCGACCACGGGCTCCTCCAAGCTCGAGAACGCCCAGCCGGTGGTGGCGTCGTCGTCGGGCGGCGACATCGCCCTTGCACACAACGGCGACATAGTCAACGCCGACGCCATCCGCAAGGAGCTCAAGAAACTGGGCTGGGCTTTCATCACGACCACGGATTCCGAGGTGCTCATCCGGCTCCTCGCAAACGAACTGGCAGCAAACGAGGATGTGACCCGGGGCGTGCGCAGCCTGATGAAGAAGATAGTCGGCTCCTACTCGCTCGTCGTGCTCATGAAGGACCGGGTGCTCGCGATACGGGACCCGCTGGGCATAAAGCCGCTTTGCATCGGGAGGCTGCCCGACGGCACCGGCCACATCGCCGCCTCGGAGACGGTGGCGCTGGACGTGATAGGCGCCGAGTTCGTCCGCGAGGTCGAGCCGGGCGAGATGGTGGAGCTCACCAGCAAGGAGATCCGGGCCCACCGGGTGTCCACGGTGCGCAACCCGGCCCAGTGCATGTTCGAGTGGGTCTATTTTGCCCGGCCGGACAGCATCCTGGCCGGCAAGTACGTCTACGATGTGAGGCGGTGCATCGGCCAGCGCGTGGCCCGCGAGCACCCTGTGGAGGCGGACGTCATCGTGCCCGTACCGGATTCTGGCCGGACGCACGCCCAGGGCTACTCGGACGAGACGGGCCTGAGATACGAAGAGGGCCTCATAAAGAACCGCTACATCGGGCGCACCTTCATCTTGCCCTCGAAGGAGGCGCGAGAGATGAACGTCCAGCTCAAGCTCAACGCCGTTCGCTCCCGGATACAGGGCAAGCGCATCATCCTGATAGACGACAGCATCGTGCGCGGCACGACGATGCGCAAGATAGTCGAGACGCTGCGAAAGGCGGGGGCGACCCAGGTCCATGTCCGCATCGGCTCGCCCCCGATAATAGCGCCCTGCTACCTGGGCATCGACATGAAGACCCGGGACCAGTTCGTGGCCGTGGGCCGGACCGTGCCCGAGATCGCAAAGGAGATAGGCGCCGACTCGGTGGGCTACCTGAGCCTCGAGGGCCTCGTCGAATGCATCGGCCTGGCGCACAAGGAGCTGTGCCTGGGCTGCCTCACGGGCGAGTACCCGGTCGAGATACCGGGCGAGAAGGCCCGGTTCCAGGCGAAGCTCGACGCGTATTGAAGCATTTCCAAAATCCTTTTCTATTACAAGCCCCTCTACCGTCTGCCATGAAGATAAACACCGGCATCGTCCTGGCCCTTGACGTGACCGACCGCGTCCGGGCCGTGAAGGTTGTCGAGGCGGCCGCGCCCTTCATCGACGCGGTCAAGGTCGGCTACCCGCTGGTGCTGGGCGCGGGACTGGGCATCGTCACCGAGCTTGCGAAGAACGCATACGTCCTTTGCGACTTCAAGGTCGCCGACATACCCAACACTAACCGGCTCATCGCCGCCGAGGCCTTCAAGGCCGGTGCCAGGGGCATCATCTGCCAGGCTTTCCCGGGCAAGGATAGCGTTTCGGCCGTGGTCGAGGAGGCCAGAAAGCACGGCGCCGACGTTTTCGTGGTCACGGAAATGAGCCACCCGGGTGCGCTCGATTTTCTGGCCTCCAACGCCGAGGCCATGGCACGGATGGCAGCGGCCGCCGGGGCCACGGGCATCATCGCCCCCGCCACGCGGCCCGAGCGGGTCCGGGCGCTCAAGGGGCTCATCGGCAATCTGCAGATACTTTCACCGGGCGTGGGCGCGCAGGGCGGGAGCGCAAAGGGTGCGATACTTGCCGGCGCCGACGCGGTCATCGTCGGCCGGAACATATACGACAGCCCCGAGCCGGGAAAGGCGGCCGAGGCGCTGGCGCTCGAGGTTCGATCGGCGAAAAAGTGAGGGGGCGTTGACTTGAAGATACTGAAGTGCGAGCGGAAGGGCATCATCTGCTCCGAGCTGATGCAGTGCCGGAGGATGGAGGTCGTCGAGGTCGCCGTCCAGACCATAAAGGAGGGCGGGCTCCTGGTCTACCCGACGGACACGCTCTACGGCCTGGGCGCCGACGCGATGAACCCGGAGGCGATCGGCAAGGTCTTCGAGGCCAAGGAGCGCCCCTCTGACGCGCCCATATCCGTGGCCGTGTCCGATCTTGAGATGATGCAGAAGCTTGCCAATCTCACCCCCTGGATGGCCAACGTGGTGGAGGCGCTCATACCCCGGCCCATAACGTTCCTCGTGCCCAAGAAGAAGAAAGTGCCCGACACGCTGAGCGCCGGCTCGGACCTCCTGGGCGTGCGCATCCCCAACCACATGTTCGCGCTCTCGGTCGTGGCCCGGACCGGGCCGATAACGACCACGAGCGCCAATTTGCACGAGGGCCACTCCCCGCGCACGATCCGGTCGGCCATTCGGCAGCTGGGCGAGGCCGTGGACCTGTACGTCGACTGCGGAAAGACCGCGTTCGGGAAGGCCTCCACCGTGGTGGACCTTTCGGGGAACGCGCCCTCCAGGGTCAAGATCTCGAGGAAGGGGGCCGCCAGCCGGGACGATATCCAGAGGATAATTTCCAGCATCAAGTGACCGGGATACCATGCCGCTGCCCGCCGAGGTCGTGGAGAAGTACAAGCTCGCCGGGAGGATCGCCCGCGAGGCACGCGATTACGGCACGGGCCTGATACGCGAGGGCGCGTCGCTGCTGGAGGCGGTCAACACCATCGAGGCCCTCATAATATCCCGGGGGGCGCGGCCCGCCTTCCCCGTCAACATCGCCATCAACGAGGTGGCGGCCCACTTCACCCCGCGCCACGACGAGGTGGAACTGAAATTCGCCCGGGGCGACGTCGTCAAGCTCGATGTCGGGGTCCAGGTCGACGGGTACATAGGGGATACGGCCACGACGATAGAGATTGGCACCACCGCCTGGTCCGACATGAAAAAGGCCGTGGAGGAGGCGCTGCGCGCCGCCATCGAGCTTCTGCGTCCCGGGGTGGACCTGAGCCTGGTGGGCCAGGCCATCGAGGCCACCATCGCCGCCCGGGGCTACAAGCCCATCGAGAACCTGACGGGCCACAGCCTCGAAAGGTACGTTTTGCACGCCGGCATCAGCGTTCCCAACGTCAAGGAGAAGAGCGCCGGCACGGTGCGCGAGGGCGACGTTCTGGCCGTGGAACCTTTTGCCACCAACGGGATGGGCCGCGTCGACGGAAAGAAGAACTCGAGCATCTACCGATACGTGCGCCACCGGTTCGCCCGCACCTCCGAGGCGCGCTCCCTTCTCCGTGGTATCGAGGCAAACTTCCCCAGCCTACCTTTCAGCGAGCGCTGGTGCGTCCGGTACGAGAAGAACACCATTTCCGCCCTCGAGGCGCTGGTGCGGTCCGGGGCGGTGTCGTTCTACCCGACGCTGCGCGAGGTGGACGACGGCATCGTGACCCAGGCGGAGCACACCGTCATCGTCGGACGCGACGGATGCGAGCAGACGACCTGAGAGGGTCATTTCCTCTTTCGCAGCGCCAGGGCCGCAACCAGGGCGATGAGCGCCACCGCGGCGACCGCGCCCGCAGCCATTGCCATGGGATAATCCGACCCGGCCTCGCCGTCGCCCGTCGGGCGCGGCGGGGCCGGCCGGGCCTGCACGGTGACCGAAAACGTCCTCTCGTCGGAGCCGCCCTCGTCGTCGTGGACCGTCACCTTCACGTTGTAGGTGCCGGCGCGGGCGAACACGTGCGTGCCCGAGGAGGCGTTCGATTCGGCCCCGTCGCCGAAGCGCCAGAGGTACCGTAGGGCCGGCCGGTCCGAGACGGAATCGGCGGCCGAGGCGGTGAAATTGACCGTCCCGTTCTCGAACACGAGCAGGGGCGAAAGCTCCGCCGAGAGGGCCGGCGCCGGGTTGAACACCTCGAGGCTGCCGTTTGCCCCTGATTCGGCCCCGTCGGGGTCCCGGACGATGACGCGGTACGCCCCGACGCCGGCGGTGGTGAAGGCCACCTGCACAGTGTCCCCGTAATAGGTCTCGTTGCCGATGACCCAGGTGTAGTTGAGGAGGGGCTGGTCCGACTCCGTGTCCTCTCCGGCGGCCTGGAAGCGCACCGGCCGGTCCTCGTCCACCTCGTAGATGGTCGGCGCCAGAAGGCGCACCCGCGGCGGCTGGTTGCCTATGGTGACTGCCAGGGAGGATTCGCCGACGGCGCCCTCGCCGTCCCGGACGCGCAGGCGCACGCTGACGTTCCCGCTCCGCGTGTAGGTGTGGCTGCTTTCGGAACTGAAGGACCATTCGGTGAGGTTGCCGTCGCCGAAATCCCAGCTGTACTGCAGCGTGGGGCCGTCGGTGGCGGTGTCCCGTCCGCGGCCGGAGAAGGCCACCTCGCGGTCCTTGAGGATCATGGAGCCGGGGTCCGGGCCGGTGATGGCCGCCAGGGGCGCCTCGTTCTCGACCGCCACGTCGACGGTCGCGGTCGCCAGCGACCGGTCGCCGTCCACGACGAGGAACGAGGCGGTGAAGTTGCCCGAGCGCGTGTAGGTGTGCTCCGCGGCGGTCTCCGTCCCCCAGTCGGTCGAGAGGCCGTCGCCGAATTCCCACCGGCACTGCAGGCCCAAAACGTCCGAGGGCGTGTCCTGCATCGTCCCGTTGAAGAATGCCGAAGAATCCTTCAGCACGGTGGCGTTCACCCGCGCGGTCACGACCGGCGGCAGGTTGCGTATGGAAACGTTGCCCCGGGCCGAGGCCGTGGCGCCGTCGGGGTCCCGCGCCGTGACCCGGAGCGTGTAATTGCCCGCTTTCGTGTAGGCATGGGTCGCCGAGACCGAACCCGAGTAGGCCTCGGAGATCCCGTCGCCGAAGTCCCAGGCGAGCATGATGGGCTCGTCCAGGCCCGAGGTGTCGGAGGCCTCGGCCGAGAACTGCAGGGGCTCGTCCTCCGCGGCCGAGTGGTCCGGCCCGATGACGACCCGCGGCGGGAGGTTCCTCACGTCGACATAGAGCGAGCCCGTGCCGTTTATGGCATACTCTCCCAGCCCGTACCACATGCCCACCTTCTGCAGGCCGGTCCCCGTGAACCGCCAGCTGGCGGCGGGGTTGAAGGCATCGGACGAATCGGCCGTCCCGTCGCCGTCGAAGTCCCACTTGAACGCGCCCAGGGGATGGCCCAGCGGCAGGAGGCCGGTCCAGGTGGCGTTGAAGTCCACCACGCCGTTCTCGTCCACGGACGACGCGGAGGAGCTTGCGGAGATGGCGGGCGGGAAGAACGAGCCGTTCTCCAGGCGGAAGTTGAGGGCGTACTTGTTCCGGGCCATGTCGTTGATGGCCTCGTCGCCGTAGAGGAACGTCTCGTAATTCGTGTCGCCCCGCAGGTACCGCTGGCAGAACGATATGACGCAGTCCCAGAAGAACGGCCCGCCGTGGCTGCCGTTTCGGGTGTTCAGGAAGGCCTTTGGCGGCGGGAAGACATTGTAGCCGTGGATGGCGTGGGCGCCGTAGTAGGCGTCCCCGTCCCCGGCCTGGAACTGGAAGGGCTTTTGGAAGAACTGGGACAGGATGTCCAGGGTGCTGTCGCTGATGGCGGGCGCGAAGGCCACCAGGGAGATGATGCGGTCGACGAGCGCCGCATCGATCACTGCCAGCCCGCCCCCGGACGAATATCCCATGATGCCGACGGCATGATGATCTATCATCCTGTACAGGTTGTGTCCCGACGTGGCGTTGGCCGCCTCGATGTAGTCGAGTATCTCGTTGATGTCGGTGGAGTTCCCGCTGTTGCCGAAGTCGCTCCAGTTGGGCCCCACGACCACGCACACGTAGCCCCACGATACTATCTGCCCCGCATTGCCGTTGTAGGATTCTTCGGGGCCTCCCATCGGCGGGAGCATCACCAGGACCGGGTACGGCGCGCCCGAGCCGTCGGGCGTGGTGTTCTCGCCCGAGGCCGAGGCCGGGTAGAACATCTTCACGCCGATGTCGTAGTCCTTGGTGCTGCCCGTGAAACGGTAGTACATGAAGCCGGCGTTCCCCCAGGGCCCGTTGTGGTCCGGGCGCTCCACGGCGCGCCCTCGCGCGGGCGCGCCGTTCTCGATATCGTCCATGGCGCTGGAGGGTTCGGCGGGAACGGACAGGGCGGGCAGGATGCCCGGAAAGAACATCGAGACCGTCAAGAGGGCTGCAACGAACGCTCTGGACCTGGAACCCATGCTCCTCACTTCCACGGCCGCAACTAGTGTGGAAGGGCCGTTAAAAGTTTTTTGGTTCATCCGCTTGATTGAAATAGTCGGCTGTTGGGCCGGCCGGGTTCCGTGCTCAGGCAGGCCGGAGGCGGCCCTCGGGCCGGCCGGGTTCCCCACTCAGGCCGGCCTGCGCCGTCGCCGCCAGGCCAGCGCGGCCGCGGCCGCCCCGATGATCGACAGCCCGGCGAACAGGGCCATGGTCCCGCCGGAGAAGGGGGTGGTGCCGGCGGGCGCCTCCGGCCCGGGAGGCTGAGGCTCCACCGGCGGCTCTTCGACGGAGACTGTGAAGCTCTGCGCGTCCCGGGCGCCCTCGTCGTCGCGGACCGTGGCCTTCACCGTGAAAGTGCCCGTCCGCTTGTAAACGTGGGTTCCCGAGGCGATGCTGGCGGTGCTCCCGTCGCCGAAGTCCCAGCTGAAAGAGAGCGCGCCGATGTCCGAGGCTGTATCACTGGCGGAGGCTGTGAAGTTGACCCTTCCGAACACGAGGATCCTTTCGGCCCAAAGCGAGGCGGAAATCACCGGCGCCGGGTTCCCGACGAACACGGCGCCTTCCGCGGTGGCCGCGGCGCCCTCCGGGTCGGTGACCGTGACCGAGAAGGCATGGGTTCCCTCGGTGGTGAAAACGGCCTCGACCGTTTGCCCGGCGCGGGATTTGCCGTCGACGAGCCAGGAATAGGCAAGAAGCCCCCGGTCCGAAAACGTGTCCGCTCCCTCTGCCCTGAAACCGACGGGCGAATCCTCCTCGAACTCGCCCGAAAGCGGGGCGGTTATCCTCACGGCCGGAGGCTGGTTGACGACCGAAAAGGTCACCTGTGAACGGGCCACGGCGCCGGCGCGGTCGCGCACGCTGAGCACGGCGGTGCAGTTCCCGCCGCGCGAGTAGACGTGAACGGCGCGGGATTGGCCGGACCATCCCGTGGCGTTGCCGTCGCCGAAATCCCAGTTGTACTGCAGCGAGGGCCGGTCCGAGGCCGTGTCCGCGCCCGCGCCGGTCAGCTCGAGCTCCTCGTCCTTCTGGACGGCGGCGCCAGGGCGCGGGGCGGTGATGGTCGCCGTGGGGAGCACGTTCCGGACCGTCACGTTCATGGAGCTCTGGCCGGAGGCGCCGTCCCCGTCCATCACGTGGAGCACCGCGGTGAACCTGCCCGGGCTCGTGTAGGTATGGGACGCTCCGGGCTCGACTGACCAGCCGCTGGAAAGGCCGTCGCCGAAGTCCCAGCGGTAGCGCAGGTCGGGCCGGTCCGAGGGCGTGTCGTTGCCCGAGCCGGCCAGTTCCACCTCCGAGTCCATGTCGGCCGACAGGTCCCCGCCGGCCGAGGCGGTCGGGGCCAGGTTGCCCACGGCCACGTTCAGGGTGGCGGCGCACTCGGCGCCCTCGTCGTCGCGCACCGTGATCGCGGCTGTGTAATTCCCCGAACGTTTGTACGAATGGGATGCGGAGGCGGCCTTCGCCACCGTGCCGTCGCCGAAGTCCCAAATGTATTGCAGGGACGGAAGGTCAGACGGGGTGTCGTTGCCCCAGGCCTGGAAGGTCATGTTGCCGTCCTCGATGGCGGAAAGGTCCCCGCCGGCCGTCACGGTCGGCGGCGGGTTGCGCACCTCCAGCCGGGGAGTGTTGTTGGTTCCCAGCACGAGCTCGCCCAGCACGAACCGGGCGGTGACGGTCGTCGTTCCGGCGCGGGTGTAGCTTTCGTTCGCCTCCGTCTCGCCGGGGCCCCGGCGGTCGACGGTGCCGTCGGAGGTGAAGTCCCAGGTGAAGTTGCTGCGCGGGTGGCCCAGCGGCAGCGCCCCTTCGTACGAGAGCGAGAACGAGACGGTCTCGTCCTCGTCGGGCGAAAGGTCCGAGGCGGAAACGGTGATGTTGGGCGGGAAGAAGCTCCCGCCGGGCAATGTGAAATTGAGAAAGTAGGCGGCCGAGGCGGCGTCGTCGATGGCCTGGCTCCCGTAAAGGAACCGCTCGTAATCGGTGAGGCCGAGCAGGTAGCGGAAGAAGAACGATATCGCCAGGTCCCAGTAGAACGGCCCGCCGTGGCCGGTGTTGGCCAGGTCGAGCATCCCTTTGGGCGCCTGGAACGAGCGGTAGGCGTACAGGGAGACGCCCCAGAACGACGAGTCGAGCCGGCCCACCTGGACCTGGAACGGCTTTGCGAACGTCTTGGCCATCGTGTCGACGTCGCCCTGGGCCAGCGCCGGCGCCATGGCCTGCACCGCCCGCAGGCGCGGGACATACCAGCCGTCGATGACGCTGAACGCCCCGCCGCGCGAGTGGCCGCTGATGCCAAAGGCGCCCCTGTTCACCATGCCGAATAGGCGGTTGCCCGAGGTGGCGTTGTCCCTCTCGAGCTGGTCAAGGATGTCGTTGACGTCGGTGGCATTGCCGCTGTTTCCATCGGCCTGGTTCTGGCCGACGCAGACGATGACGAGGCCCCACGACACCAGCCGCGGTGCCACGAAGTCGTAGGCCGTCTCGTCCCCGCCGGCGTAGGGCATCATGAGGACCGTCGGGTACGGCGCGCCCGACGCATCCGCGGGCGTGTCCGCCCCGGCCGACGTGGCTGGATAATAGATCTTGAGGTCTATCGAGTAGAGCTTCGTCGAGCCCCGGAAGCGCTCGGTGACCGTGCCGTTGGTGTACGGCCCGTCGTGGTCCGGCCTCTCGACGGCGAGCGCAGGCGCGCCGCTCTCGATATCGTCGCAGGGGTTGGACGGGGCCACCGCTGCCAGCGCGGGGGCCAGGCCCGACAATATGAGTAATGAAACCGCGAACGCCGCGATGCAGCCGGGCCGTTTGGGCTCGTTCACCGCCCAGTCACCCTGTACCCTGAACCCTGAGCCGTCCCTGAACCCTGTACCCTGAACCCTGAGCCGTCCCTGAACCCTGTACCCTGAACCCTGTACCCTGGACCTTACCGCCTCGCCGGCCTAGCGTTCCGCCGCACCAGCACGCCGAACACCAGGAGCACCAGTATGCAGAACACAATGACGAGCGCCGAGTCGACCATGGCGTCCCGCACCCTCTCGAACAGGCCCTTCTTGACCGTGACCTGGACCGAGGAGCTCTTCTTGACGTCGTTGGCCGTGGCCGTGAGGGTTATCTTGACCGTGGTGTCGCTGCGGGTGGCCCCCGCCACCTGGACCGTGAGGTTCACCATCTGCGTCGCCCCGCTCTTGCCCTGCGGGGCCAGCGTCACCGTCAGAGGGTTGGGCGGCGAGAGCACGTCCGTCGTGCCGTCGTTGAGGTGCACCTTCCAGTCCTGCGGGATGTCCGCCGCGACGAATATAACGACGCTGATGTTGCTGTTGCCCAGGTTCTTCACCGTAAGCTGGAGCGTGACCTTCTGGCCGGGAGCGGCGTCCCGGCTCGAGGAAGAAAGCTCCATTGTGAAGGCCACGTTAGCCCGGAGCTTGACGACGATGGAGGTGCTGTTGCTGCGGGTGGGCTGGTCCGTCGGCTCCGCCTTGATAGTGAGCGTGTAGCCGCTGTCGAGGTTGGCCTCGGCGCTCGAAGGCGGGATGACCGTGATGATGATGGTCGTGGTGGTGTTGGGGCTCAGGAGGGTCTCGCGGGGCGAGAAGCTCACGCTCGTGGCGAGCCAGTCCGAGGGCGGGGTCACGATTATCCTTATCTGGTGGGAGACGAGCGGGTCCATGTTGGAGATTGTGGCCTTGAAATCGACCTTTCCGCCGGGGTCGCAGGTCTGGACGGTCTTGTCGACGGAAAGCCCCAGGATGGTGATGAGCCGCGTTATGGTCGTCACCCTCTTCTCAAGCGAGGCGTCCTCCAGCACCTGGGCCGTCACGGTTATCTGGGCCACGCGGCTTATGTCCGAGACCTCCTCGGAGGGGGCCGTGACCTCGAGCGTCACCGTGCGCTCCGAGTTGGCGCCGGTGTCCAGGTGGAACATGCCGGAAACGTCGGTGAAGCGGGCCGACCAGCCTATCGGGGCGCCCGAGGCCGAGACGGTCACGTTCATGTCCAGCACGCCCTTGTTGCGCGCCAGCATCTGGTAGGTCGCCTTCTGGGCCAGATCGACGGACACGTCGGCGGGGCTGTTGAGGCTGAAGTCGAGGGTGCGGGACATGGTGGCGTTGGTGACGGACTGGACGGTCCACGACGATTTGGGCGTCCGGGTGTCCGAGTCGGCCACCGCCTCGATATAGATGACCGCCCGGTTGCCGTACTCGACGTCGGCGTTGGGCATCACGGTGAAGGTCACGTTGGCCGTGGCGCCGGGGTTGATGGACGCCAGGCTGGTGGTCGACAGCGTGGCCGTCCAGCCCGGAGGCGGGTCCGACGACACGCGCATCGTGACCGTGGTGGCGGAGTAGCCCGAGTTGAGCACCAGGAGCGAGTAGACGGCGTCCTTGGCCTGGCTCCCGCCCTTGGGCGGAGAGGCGGCGCCCTTTATGACCTCGTCGGCGTCCTGCTGGGGCGAACTAACGAACACAGCGTACCGGAGCATGCTAATCATCATCGAGGCCAAGTACTCGTGGCCCTGCTGGTCCAGCACGCGGACCGTGACATTGTAGTTCCCGGGAACCTGGCCGCGGGCGTAGCTCCAGGTGTTGACGTAGTGGGCGGCGGTGAGGGTGCCGGTGCCGTTGCTTGCTATCTCCCCCGAGGGGTTCCGGATGGTCACCAGGACGCTCTGGATGTCGGATGGGCCGAAGAGCGACACGACGTCGCCCTCGGTGATGACCTTGCGCACGGAATCAGGCCAGTTGGGGTGGAACTCGGTGGCGGCCCTGCCCGGGGCGTAGAATGTCCCCATGCCCGGGGAGATGGGCGAGGAGGTCATCGGCATCAGCAGGTAGCAGTCGGCCGAGTTGGCCTGCATCGTCGTGCCCGGCAGGGTGGCCGAGACCCTGACCTTGATGACGGCGCCGAGGGCGAAGGTGTGGCCCTCGCCGGAAACGAACGGGACGTCCCACCTCTTCACGCCGGTGGCGCTGGCCATGGCCATGGAGCCGCTGGCGACGACCGCGTCGTTCTCGAGCACCTCGATCCGGATGGTGTTGCCTATGGGCACGCCCCGCAGCTCGAACCACAGCCACATGCCCTTGAGGTTGCCCTGGGTCATGTCCTTGCCCACGACCTCCACGCTGGCGTTGAGGCCGTGCGGGAGGACCGCCTCGACGGGCAGGGTGCGCAGCGAGCCGGCGGTGCCGGGGACGGTGCTCATCGAGAGCGCGCCGCCGGTGCCGTTGGTGCGGAAGTAAAGCTTGTCCTCCACGGCCGCCACGGCGCGCGAGGGCGCCGGCTCGGGCCCGGGCCCGGGTCCGGGACGCGGCAGTTGCGGCCGGGCCGAAACGGCGGGGAGCGCCGTCAGGGACACGAGAAGAATGACAATGAGCATTGACGCTAGCATGCCCGCTCGTCTTGATGGCCGAACACCCATAATCTCAGCCTTGTTCAGGTAACTGCGCTTTTTACCATATATACGTTTCGCAGTACGTTTCATGATGCAATACCCCGTTGTCGCTGCGCCACGCAACGCGCGTCCACCGGCATGCAATGCGTGACGTTCATGACAAACAGGTTCGATGATAATATTAAACTCATTGGTTCGAATTTTGTCCCTGCGACAGCCAAAGGAGGGGGTTTTAGAATGTCGCACCAATCTAAGTATATATATATATACAAATAATTCTCTCGTCAGGTGGAGCGGAGAGTGGACTGGATGGCACAGGGTAGACTATCGAGCTTCATGTCGATGTTGACAGTGGTTTTATTCCTTGCCGGGGCGGTGGGCGCCTGCGTACAGGCCGCGCCCTCCGAAGGCAAGGCGCAGGCCCGGGCCTCGGATACAGAGCCCAACGGGAGCGTGAACGAGGCGGTCGCCATATCTAGTGGCGAGGTGGTCCAGGGCAGCCTGCTCATGTCCTCCAATCAGGACCGGGATGATTATTACAAAATCGACGTTCCGCCCGGCAAAATGCTGAACGTGAGCCTCAACCAGGTGGATTACGATCCATCGGACATCGGAAGGTACAATTTCCACCTCTATCTGTTCGGCCCGCCCTCGGGCAACAACCTCGTGGAGCTCGACCGTTCGGTAACGAAGAACCGGTGGGAGTGCACGGCCGGCATCCAGTACTGGAACACCTCCGTGGCCAAGACGATGGTCATCCAGCTCGCTATCAACAACAGCGGCTGGCCGCAATACAGTCCCCGGACCCAGCCGGGGCGTTACGAACTGAGCGCCACGGTGAGCGACGTTCCCGAGTTCCAGTGCGACGGCCCCGAGGCCAGCGCCTACCTCGACGGCGGAACCGGGCCGCTGGGGCGCGCCTTCTACAAGCTCAACCCCGGCCCGGCCGACTACCAGGTGATGAGGGGGCGGCTCATACCTCCCGCCAACGGCATCTTCGCGATAAACGTCTTCCAGCTGTGGAACATCGACAGCAGCTGGATCCGCCAGAATGCCTCTTGGATCAACACTCCCGGCACGTACCAGAACGTGGTCTTCAACGGCAACGGCGGGACGGACTATGTCAGGCTCGACGGCATCGGCGGCAACGGCACCTACAAGCTGACGGTGAACAACGAAGGGCGCTCCCTGGACGAGAACAACGTCCCCTCCAAGGCGCAGCTCATCCGCGACAACAACCCGCACTCGGCGTTCCTCGACCAGGGCGTCAATTTCGTCGACTGGTACCGCATCGACGCCAAGGCCGGGAGGACGATTCCGGAAGCCTACATCACCTTCAATTCCGGGATGTTCCTGGACGACAGCACTTTCAACCTGCTGGTCTACGACAAGGACCTCACCTACCTGAACAGCGTGAGCATCCCCCGCTGGCTGGGCGGCAACAACTGGGCCGATTACGCATTTATAACCAACACGACGGTCCCGTACGACGGCCCCGTCTACTTCATCGTCAGGGCCAACGGCTTCAGCGGCAACATCACGGCCCAGTTCCGTGGCGCCAACGGCTGGTACTCGCTCACGTTCACCCTTCTTAACGACATACCGATCTTCAAGGGCCCCATAGCGGCCATCCACATCCTGGAGGACACCTCCGACAACAGCCTGGTGCTCTCGGACTACTTCTCGGACCCTGAGAACGACACGCTGAGCTACGCCATAATGGGCAGCAACTTCAAGACCAAGCCCCGCATAAACACCACCACCGGGCGCATCAACTTCACGCCCGAGGCGAACTGGTCCGGCACCGAGCTCATCCGCTTCCGGGCCACCGACAACGGCCCCGGGAACAAGTGGGCCGAGGGCAACGTCACCGTCATGGTGGATGCGGTCAACGACCCGCCGCGAGTGCTGGGTACCATCGACGACATGTTATTGGTCGAGGAGCAGGGCGGCCAGACGCCCAACCTCGCCTCGCTGTTCTCGGACATCGACGATTCGCCCGACAACCTCAGCTACTCGCTCCGGATAGTGAGCCAGGACACGCACCCGCCGGGGGCGACGCTCCCCTACCGCTACGATGCCACGGCCAAGGCGTTCATGCTCGGGCCGCTGTTCTTCGGCTTCGGCAGCTTCCGGCTCGAGGCCAGCTGCACCGACCGCCACATCGGGACCGTCGCCTCGGCAATCGAGTTCAACCTGACCATCAGCCACAAGAACCACGCCCCGGCTCGCATGCCGGGAGTGAACGACCCCATCCGGATGACCATCGACGAGCGTGGCAGCAACTCCTCGCTCATCATACCCGACCTGTTCACCGACCCGGACCTTCCCGAGGACTACGCCAGCGACAAGCTCACCTACAACTTCTCCGGCCAGAAGGACCTCTTGGTGAGCCTGGGGACCGACGGGCGGCTCAGCATCGATACCGGGACGGTACAGTACTATCCGGGCAAGCCGGTGATGGAGACCATCCTCATCACGGCCAAGGACAAACTCGGCCTCAAGGCCACATTGAACGTGACCGTCACGGTGAACCCGATAGACGACCCGCCGTCCATAACCTCGGCCCTCCCCGAAAACACTGACTTCAAGGCAACCGAGGGCAAGAAGGAGGCCTTCCGCATCACCTCGTTGGACAACGACACCGCCGAACTCGCGTATTCCTGGTACCTCGACGGCATCAAGGACAAGACCCAAGCGGGGACCGTGTACAACTTCTACCCGGATTACAAGATGGGCGGGACCATCCACAAGCTCAAGGCGGTCGTCACCGACGGCACCACGGAGGCCAGCACCGAGTGGACCATCACCGTCATCGACGTCAACCGCGTGCCGATCGTGTCGATAAGCGCGCCCGTGAACTTCACCAAGTTCAAGAAGGGCGAGTTCATAACGTTCACGGCGGACGCCCGCGACGATGACGGGGACAACCTGACCTACATCTGGCGCGATGGCGCCGGTATACTGCTGGGCACCGGGCTGAGCATCTCCACCGACAAGCTGGAGGCCGGCACCCAGACCGTGCGGCTGGAGGTCAGCGACGGCAAGGGCAGCGTCTTCGTCGACGTCGTCGTTGCCATCGCCAAGCCGGCGCCGAAGCCCGCTTCGAAGGGATTCATACCCGGGTTCGGGACGGCGGCCGCAGTTGCGGCCGCCGCTTCCGCCATTGTCGCGGTCGGGCTGGCAAGAAGGCGCCGGGAACCCTGACCGGCGGCACCCGCCGGCCCGGCAAACGTGCGCGCGCCCACGCACGTACAACAACTGTTATATAGCGCCAGCCCGATTGATACGCGGCCTTATCCGGGGGCGGGTGCATGGACAGGAGAGGACTCTCTCGACTGGTTGCGACGGCATCGGTGGTCTTCATGCTGGGTTCGGCGCTGGTGGCCGGCGCCCCCGCGGCGGCGGAAAGGGCCTCGGCCAGGGCCTCCGACCTGGAGCCCAACAACAGCCAGGCCACCGCGATTCCCATGACAAGCGGAGAGGTCGTCGAGGGCACCCTGATGCTGAACCCGACAAACGACTATTATGACTACTACAAAATCGACGTCCCCTACGGCAAAGTGCTCAACGCCAGCCTCTACCTGATAGACTACGACGATGCCAACCCCGGCAAGTACGATTTCAGCCTCTATCTTTATGTGGCCGGCTCGTACTGGTACATAGATAACTCCTCGACCAAGAACCGCTGGGAGAGCGTTATAGGGGTCCAGTACACCAACCCGGCCGGGACTGCGGCAATGTATGTTACCGTTATGTGGGGCTCGAACTACCAGGGCGGACGGTATGCCCTGAGCGCCTCCGTCAGCGACGCCACCGTCTATTCGGGCGGGAACGCCACGGGGGCCCTGGACAACCAGGGCCCCAACGGGAGGGCCGCGTACAAGCTCGACCCCGGGCCGTCGGACGACCGGCGGGTGCTGGCCACGCTCAAAACGCCCGCGACGGGCAATTTCTCGATGCACCTTTACAACATCTGGCCCGTCGACAACACCTGGAACCTGCACAACGAATCGTGGCTCAACGTCGCCGGCCACACCCAGCAGGCGATCATCAGCGGCTGTGGCGGGACCTGGTATGCCATCATCAAGGATATTCGGGGCAACGGCACATATACCTTCTCGGTCGAGGACCTGGGCTGGGCGCTCGACGGGAACAACCTCCCGTCCAAGGCCACGCTGGTCAGGGATGACGATGCCCACCAGGAGTTCGTGGACCAGGGGGCCGACTGGGTGGACTGGTGGATGGTGGACGCAAAGACGAACCGTTCCATCGACGAGGCCTATTGCGCCCCCGTGCCGGGCACCTATGACAACTGGACAACCTTCAACTTCTCGGCGTGGGACAAGGACCTCCGCTACCTCACCGGGGCGAGCTTCTACGGGAATCAGGTCTCCACGTTGCGCAACATCACCGTGAAGTACGACGGCCCGGTCTACTTCACGATGCGGGCCATGAGCCGCTGGGCATGGGGCGAGCAAAACTTCGTCCCGGCCCGGTGCTGGTACAAGCTCTCCTTCGAGCTGCCCAATGATCCGCCCATCCTCAGCGGGCCGCTTCCGGAGGTCCGCCTGTTCGAGGATACCTCTGACGACAGCCTGGTCCTCTCCGCCCACGTGACGGACCCCGACAACGACACGCTGACCTATGCCATATTCGGTTCCGGCTACCACTCCCGGCCCAGGATGAACGCCACCACCGGCCGCCTGAACATCACGCCCGAGGCCAATTGGTTCGGCTCGGAGCTGATCCGCTTCCGCGCCACCGACGACGGCCCGGGCTTCAGGTTCATCGACTTCAACACGACCGTGGTGGTCGAGCCGGTCAACGACCCGCCGACCGCCACCGGCTCCGTGGAGGACCTCACCGTCGCCGAGGAGGTGGTCGCCGTCACGCCCGATGTCGAGGCCCTTTTCAAGGACGTCGACGACCCGGCGGCAAACCTGACCATCACGCTGAAGATCTCGGGCAGCGACACGCACCCGCCCAACTCCACGCTCCCCATGCAGTACGACGCCGGCACCCGCACCTACAGGCTGGGGCCGGCGCGCCAGTTCTTTGGGACCTACCAGCTGCAGCTGGCCTGCACCGACCGCCGCACCGGGACGATCCCGGCAGAGGTCCGGTTCAACCTCACCGTGGTCCACAAGAATCATGCGCCGGCCCTGAGCGCCGGTATAGCTGACCCGACGGTCATAGTGCTGGACGAGCGGGGCAACAGCTCGGCATTGGTGGTCGCCGACCTATTCAGCGACCTCGACGCACCCTCGGACTACGCCGGCGACACGCTCAACTACACCATCACCGGCATGTCCAACCTGACCGTGACGGTGTCGCCAAACGGGCGGCTGGTCATCGACACCGGCGATCACCAGTATCTTCCCGGCCGCGGCTACGAGGAGAGGCTGCTTGTGACCGCAAAGGACCGCGCCGGGCTCAAGGCCACGCTCAACATCACGGTCCGCATCAACGCGCTGGACGACCCGCCGTTCATCCCTTCGTACCAGCCGGACAGGCTGGACTTCAGCACCAGCGAGGGAAAGAAGGAGATCTTCAGGGTCAGCGCGGTCGACCCGGACTCCTCCGAGCTTGCATACGCCTGGTTCCTGGACGGGAACAAGGACCGGACCCAGGCCGGCTCGACCTACCAGTTCCAGCCTGACTACCGCATGGGCGGAACGGTCCATTCGCTCAGGGTCGTCGTTTCGGACGGCACGAACAACGCCACGGTGGAGTGGAGCGTCAACGTGCTGGACGTCAACCGCCTGCCGTCCGTGTCGATATCGGCGCCGACCAACTTCACCAAGTTCAAGAAGGGCGAGTTCATAACGTTCACGGTGGAGGCGCGGGACGAGGACGGGGACAACCTGACCTGCACCTGGCGCGACGGGGCCGGAAAACTGCTGGGAACGGGCCTGACCATATCCACCGACAAGCTGGAAGCGGGCTCCCAGACCGTGCGGCTGGAGGTCAGCGACGGCAAGGGCAGCGTCTATGTCGACGTCGTGGTGGCCATCGCCAAGCCGACCGCCACGGCCGCCTCCAAGGGGTTCATCCCGGGCTTCTCCGCGGCGGCCGCCGCCGCGGCGGTCGCCCTCGCAGTGGTGGCGGTCGGGCTGGCAAGAAGGCGCAGGGATTAGGAAAACTGACTGGGCAATGACGGGCAATCATTGGTAATACGGGCAATGTGGGGACGAAAGCGGTCGCCGTACCCGCATCGCCCGTTTCGACCATCGCCGGGATCGCCCCTGTTGCCCGTCATTGCCCGTTTCCCGAAAGGCCCCGTCTCCCGCAAACCGCCATCAAAACCCGCCACCGGCCGAACCAATAATTATATAGGCTGAGCCTCATCTATCAAATCGATTCCCATCCGCAGGTGAGCAAGGATGTCAAAGAGCAAGGCGCCCCGTCTGTTCGCTATGATGTTGGTCGCGCTGTTTTTCGTGCAGGCCCTGGCGGCGGCCGTCGGCGCCCGCTCGCAGGAGGGCGGAGGTTCGGCCCGCGGCGCGGACATCGAGCCCAACGACCGCTACCAGGACGCCATCGCCATGTGGGAAAACGAGTGGTTCGAGGGAACGCTGCTTACGAGCCCGGCCGGCGACATCCAGGACTGGTACATCATCGATGTTCCTTACAACAAGGTCATCAACGTCAGCATGTACATGATAGACTACAACGTGAACGACCCTGGCGAGTACAACTTCCACCTCGAGCTCGTCAACTACGATTCCTCCTACACAACGTACCGCTGGGAGAACGTCATCGGCATCCAGTACTGGTCCGGCAGCACCGGCTCGTTCTACGTGCGGGTCGTCATCAACTACACCGACCAGCCCTTCACGCCCCGCACCCTGGCCGGCCGCTACATGCTCAGCGCCTCCTTCAGCGACCCCCTCGTCTACAACGGCGTCGCCCAAAACGGCGACCTCAGCGTGTACAGCTCCCACGCCGAGGAGCTCTACATGGTCAACACGCCTCCGGGCGACGACCAGGTGATCAAGGCGAAGCTCCAGTCGCCCCTCACCGGAGCGTTCTCCCTCTCGGCGTACAACATCTGGCCCTACGACGGCGGCTGGTCGCTGCGCAACTCGTCCCAGAAGAAGCCCCTGGGCACACTGCAGGAGTGCAGGTTCTCCGGATTGGGCGGCGCCTGGTATTTCATCGCCTCCGCGATGAGCGGCAACGGGACGTTCACCCTGTCCACCGAGTACGCCAGCCAGGCCCAGGACAGCGACAACTTCCCGACCGGCGCGACGCTGATTCGCGATCTCAACCCCCACGCCGGTTTCTGCGACCAGGGCGTGGACTGGGTGGACTGGTGGAAGGTCGAGGCCAAGGCCGGAAAGACCATTTCGGAAGCCTACCTGACGTTCACGCCGGGCCTCTACGAGGCCGGTAGCTATTTCCACCTGTCCGTCTGGGACAAGAACCTGGCCTACCTGGCCGGGGACTGGATGCCCCAGCAGGGCGGCGGGTTCTTCGCCCGGGTCCCGGCCATCACCGTCGGCTACGACGGGCCGGTCTACCTCGCGGTGCGGGCCCTCTCGAGCGGCGCCTCGACCGCCGTCGATTTCGTGCCCTCGCGGGGCTGGTACAAGCTCACGATGGGCCTTCCAAACGACCCGCCCGTCTACTCCGGCGGGCTGCCCCTCGTCATCATGCCCGAGGACACCGTCGACGAGAGCCTGAACCTCTCACTGTTCGTTTCCGATGCAGAGAACGACACGCTCACCTATTCGATGGTGGGGTCAAGCTACCACTCGCACCCCAGGATAAATGCCACCACCGGCCTGGTGACGCTTTCGCCGGAGAAGGACTGGTTCGGGTCCGAAAGGCTCCGCTTCAAGGTCACCGACGACGGCCCCGGGAACAAGTGGATAGAGGTCAACACCACCGTGGTCGTGGAGCCCGTCAACGACGCGCCCTACCTGAAAGGCACGCTCGACGACATATTCCTCAACGAGGACACCGAGGGGCGCACGCCGGACATAAGCCTGCTGTTCGGGGACATAGACGACCCGCCGGAGAACCTCACATTCGGTATAAAGGTCGTCAGCCAGGACACCCACCCGGCGGGGGCCAACATCTCGATGGTGTGGGACGGGCTCCGCAGCGTGTTCCGGCTGGGCCCGGCGCGCCTGCACTGGGGCTCCCGCACGCTGGAGGTCTCCTGCATCGACGGCCATCCCGGCGGCCTGGCATCCACCCGGTTCAACCTCACCATCACCCACAGAAACCACGACCCGGTGCTGGTCGAGGGGACGTCGGACCCGACCATCCTCGAGGTCCGCGAGCACGAGAAGAACTCCCAGCTTTCGGTGGAGGAGCTCTTCACCGACCCCGATTCGCCCAGAGACTACGCCAACGACAGCCTCAACATAACGGTGTCGGGGGCGCAGAGGCTCTCCGCGAAGATACTCAACGGCCTGCTCGTCATCGACACCGGGACCGAGGAATACGCCCCCGGCACCGTGTACGAGGAGAGGCTGGTGCTCACCGCCAGGGACCGCTTCGGCCGCACGGCCACGCTGAACGTCACCGCCCGCGTGGTCCCGGTGAACGACGAGCCCGTCGTGGTGTCCTTTTCGCCCGAGGATCCCGACGTGACCGTGATGGAGGGCTCCAAGATATCCTTCCGGGTCACCGCCACGGACAACGACACCGCCGACCTGACCTACGCCTGGTACCGCGACGGCATCCGGGAGCCGGGCCGCGGCGGCACCGCCTTCTCGTTGCAGCCGGACTTCACGATGGGAGGCTCGGTCCACACCGTGAAGGTGGTCGTTTCCGATGGATACACGGAGCGGACGGTCATCTGGAACGTCACGGTGACCGACCTGAACCGGGCGCCGACCGGCTCCATACGCTCGCCCGTCAACTACACGAAGGCCAAGGTGGGCACGTTCGTGACCTTCATCGCCGAGGGCAAGGACGAGGATGCGGACAACCTGACCTACTTCTGGCGCAACGCCAACGGCGTCGAGTTGGGCCGCGGCCAGACCTTCTCGACGGACAAGCTGCCGGAGGGCACCCAGACCATCCGGCTCGAGATAAACGACGGGAAAGCGAACGCCACGGCCGAGTGCATGGTCATCATCTACAAGCCGAAGGCCCCGGGCACAAGCGGCGGCGGGTTCATCCCGGGCTTCACGGCGGCGGCCGCTGCTCTGGCCGTCGCACTTGCGTTTGCCGCGGTCGGATCAAGACGCCGCAAGAGATCTTGAACGGGCCTCGGCCCAACGCTCCCGCGGGCCGCCCGCGGCTGCCCGGCCCGGCCGGCGCGTTAGGGCGGCCACGGCCAGGTTCTGTCGGCGGCCCGCGCATTTATGTCCGCCCTCGGGGAGTACCACAAAGCAAATATAGGAATATCGATGATAGCCTCACCAATCACGTCATATGTAGGTGATAAAATGGGACATAGGTCGGTTACAAGGACCCTGGCCGCGTGGATGATAACGGTGCTGTTCCTGGTCAGCATTTTCGCCGGCGTGCATGCCGCCGGCCCCGAGGGAGGAGCCTCCGCCCGTACCACGGACGACGAGCCGGCCAACAACTTCATCAACACCGCGCCCGAGCTCACCATGGACGAGGTCATATACGGCAGCATCCTGACCACGAGCACCACCGACTACTTCGACGTCTACCATACCAGCCTTCCCTACGGCAAGGTCCTCAACGCCAGCCTGCACATCCTCAACTGGAACCCGGCCAACCCGGGCGAGGTCAATTTCCAGTTGCAGTTCTATACCCTCGATAATCAGGGCAACCCGGTGCAGTTCGCCGGGTTTGACAATGTAGGTGCATATAACCCCAACAGGTATACCCCTTGGGAATCAACCATTTTCTTCCAGTTGTACAGCCAGCAGGCTATGGACATCTGGGTGGTCATCCAGGTCAACCTGACGGCACCCCCGAACTCAGCGGTATCCAGCCTCCCGGGCACCTACGCGCTGAGCGCCAGCATCAACGACCCCATCGGCTTCGCCGGCGGCCAGGTCACGGGCTACATGGATAGAAGGAACGGTCCAAACGGCGGCTACTTTTACAAGCTCACCACGCCCATACCCGACAACAAGCTGGCGATAGGGAAGCTCAAGTGCCCCATCAACGGCGACTTCGACATCTATGTCTACAACATGTGGCCCCGCTTCGAGCACACGGGCCTCAACACCCCCCTCTGGCAGGTGAACGCCTCCTGGACCAACGACAGCCTGGGCGGCGTCGAGGAGGTCCATGTGGGCGGCTCGGAAAGCAACGCCATGTATATCGAGCTTCGGGCCTTCGACGGCGCCGGGACCTTCACGCTCAACTGGGACCAGACCTCCAACGCCGCGCCGGACGACAACAACGTCCCCTCGAAAGCGTTGCTGGTGCGGGACAACTATCCCCACGCCCAGTTCGCCGACCAGGGCTCCGACGCGGTCGATTGGTGGAAGGTCACCGCCAAGTCCGGCCGGGAGATCCCCGAGATGTTCTTCACCCTTACCAGCTCGGCGAGCAACAACCTGTTCGCCATGATACTCTTCGACCAGAACTTCAACTTCAAGGCCTGCAAGTACAACACCCAGACCGGCGGCTGGCCCAACTTCGGCACGACCAACCCCAACCCGATAATGAACAGCATCAGCATCAAGAACACGGTCGTCGGCTACGACGGGCCCATCTACATCTGCATCCAGGCCATCGCCCACTTCTACGGCGGCAGCGAGGGCGCGGCCTTCATCCCGTCCAAGGGCGACTACAAGCTGACCTTCACGCTGCCCAACGCCGCCCCGACCTACGCCGGCGGCATGCCGGAGCAGAGGCTGCAGGAGGACGGCACGCTCGAGACGCTCGTTCTGGCCAACTACTTCACCGACTCCGACGGCGACCTGCTCAGCTACGCCGTGACCGGGAGCTCCTACAACACCCGCCCCACCGCGGACAACCAGACCGGCCTTGTGAAGTTCAATCCGCTGGCCAACTGGTCGGGGACGGAAACGGTCCGGTTCCGCATCACCGACGACGGCCCGGGCAACAAGTGGGCCGAGGCCAACGTCACGGTCGTGGTGGAACCCGTCAACGACCAGCCCAACCTCATCTCCACCATCCCGGACGTCTACATCAAGGAGAACGAGCTGGCCTACACGCCGGACCTCACCACCATCTTCAGGGACATCGACAACCAGCTGACCGACCTCAAGTTCAACCTCAAGGTGGTCGCCTCCAACACGCACCCGCCGGCGAGCCTTCTGCCGACCCAGTACGACTCGGTGAGCCGCTCCTACAAGCTGGGGCCGTGCAGCCTCTTCTTTGGCACATACGACGTGCAGGTGACCTGCTCCGACGGCGTGACGGGCACGATACCCGTGGCCACGACGTTCAAGATCAACGTGGCGCACATCAACCACAAGCCCACCCTCCGCGAGAACATCCAGGACCCGATGGAGCTCACCATCAAGGAGCACGAAAAGGACGACCACCTGGCGCTGGCCGACCTTTTCGAGGACGTGGACATCCCCGAGGACTACGCCAACGACGCCCTGACCTACACGGTCACCGGCGAGCAGAAGCTCCTCGTGTCCATCACCGACGACGGCTACCTGGTCATCGACACCGGCAAGGAGCAGTATATCCCCGGCAACCACTACGAGGAGAAGCTCGTGATAACCGCCAAGGACCGCGCCGGGCTCAAGTCCACCCTCAACATGACCGTGTTCGTAGACCCGGTCAACGACCCGCCCCGCGTCGTCAATTCGATGCCCGTGGAGGACGACATCGAGATCAACGAGAACACGCGCAAGCTCTTCTCCGTGACGGCCGTGGACGACGACTCGCAGGACAAGCTGAGCTACACCTGGTTCGTGAACGGCAAGAAGGACAAGAACGCCAAGGGCCTGACGTTCTCGTTCGAGCCCGACTTCGAAACTGGCGGCAACGTCTACACCATCAAGGTGGACGTCTTCGACGGCACCACCACCGTGACCAAGGAGTGGAACGTGACCGTGCTGGACGTCAACCGCCTCCCGAACGGCTTCATAAAGACCCCGCTGAACATGACCAAGTTCAAGAAGGGCACCATGGTGGTGTTCACGGCGGAGGGCTCGGACCCGGACCAAAACGACGTGCTGACCTTCATCTGGCGCGACGCCAACGGGGCGGAGCTGGGCCGCGGGCCGACGCTTACGACGGACAGGCTGCCCAAGGGCACCCAGACCATAACGCTCGAGACCAACGACAGCAAGGCCGGGACATTGCAGACGGTGACCATAATCGTGTGGGCGCCGCCGCCGGCCAGCTCGGGCACGCCCGGCTTCGAGGGCATCTTCGCCATGGCCGCCATCGGGGCCGTGCTGGCCCTGGGGGCCATAAGGAAGCTCAGGCAGCGGAACTGAACGAAACGGGCAAGCCGGCTAGCCGGTGAGCCGGGGTGTGAGCTGGCAAGCCCGTGAGCCGGTAAACCGGTCCCGGCTCACCGGTTCCCCGGCTTTCCCCCCGGCTTGCCGGTTTACCGGCTTCCCGGCTCACCCGTCGTTTTTCTTTTCTTTTCGTCCCTTTTCGAGCATAATATCTTTATGCTAAAATATTTAAGTCCTAGTCCCTATACCATCCCTGAAGTGGTGACGATGCCGGAAGACCTGTTTGCCCAATTGGATGCAGAGCTCCAGAACATGACGGATGACATCGTGGACGACATGGGCAAGCTCAGCGACAAGAAGGCGGCCATCAACAGGAGCGTCATCGAGAACTTCTGGAAGGTCTGGATACGCTTCGACCGGATGAAGATCCACTTCACGATGGAGCCCTCCCCGGGGGCGTTCGCCTCCTTCAACGACTTCCCCGAGGACTGGAAGTTCCGCGACAACTTCGACTTCGCCAACACCCAGTCCGTTTACCTCATAGACAAGACCCAGGACCAGGGCCGCACGGGCGACTCCATCAAGGGCTGGTTCTACAACCTGGGCAAGGAAGTCCACTTCCGGCTGGTCTTCGAGTATTGCGAAGGCGAACATTACTATAAATACAGCGGCTGGAAGCGCATCTTCGCCCAGCAGGTCCTCTACGACTCCCCTATCGACAAGGTCAACCTCAACAAAGTGTGGGAGATCCTGGCGGGCGTCATCAAGGTCTGGTTCGAATCGCACCTGCGCAAGAACCGCGATCTCCTCATCAAGTACTGCAAGGAGTCCTTCGAGAAGGGCGAGACGTTCACGAACTGAGCGGTTGTTGAAAGGGACGTAAGGGACGTCGCTTTGCTATTGTTGCAAGGGACGTTCAGTGCTATTGGTTAAAGGGACGTAAGGGGCTATCCTATTGGTGCAGACGAACGGAGCGCCCGTTCCTCCCGTCCGTTCGTTTCACCAACCGCGCAGACCCTTACGTCCCTTGAACCCATTGCACCAAAACGTCCCTCCGTAGACGACCGGCCAGCGGCCGGTCGTCGCGGCCGAAAAGACCGGCCTCTGGCCGGTCTTTTGCGGTTTGACCCATTTCATTGATACGTCCCTTACGTCCCTTGTTATCAAATATATCACAACATTTATGCCATGCAACGCCTTGCGTCGTTTTTGAAGGAAGGGTGGGGTAAATGAACCGGACACCGCTGCATGAGGAGCACAAGGCCTCGAAGGCGCATTTTGTGGATTTCAACGGCTGGGAGATGCCGCTGCACTACGAGCCCGGGATACTGGAAGAGCACCTGGCGACCCGGCGCAATGCCGGCCTCTTCGACGTGTCCCACATGGGCCGGTTCATCATCACCGGCAAGGACCGGCTCAAGTTCCTCCAGTACTGCCTGACGAACAACGCGGCGGCGCTGGAGCCGGAGCAGGCGCAATATACGCTCCTGGCCACGCCCACCGGCGGGGCCGTGGACGACTGCTACCTATACAGACCGGCGAAGGACGAGTACCTGCTCGTCGTCAACGCCTCCAACACGAAGAAGGACTGGGACTGGCTGCAAGCGCAGCTGCCCCGGTTCCCCGGCGTTAAGCTCGAGGACAAAACCGCCGACATCGCCATGATAGCCCTCCAGGGCCCTATCTCGAAAGGAATAATCGAGTCCCTGCTCGACAAGGGCTCCCGGCTTCCGGACCCGGCGCGCAACAACCTGCGCAAGGTGCGCATGATGGGCACCGAGCTCATACTCTCCCGGACTGGCTACACGGGCGAGCCCATCTGCTTCGAGCTCTTCATACCCGCCGAGGCCGCGCCCGGGATCTGGCAAAAGATACTGGAGCTCGGCAAGGCCAAGGGCGTCCTGCCCATCGGGCTGGGCGCGCGGGACACGCTCAGGCTGGAGGCGGCGCTCCCGCTCTACGGCCACGAGTTCGGCACCGACCCCGAGAAGAAGGAGATACCCATCTTTGCGGTCAACACCGGCCGGCTGGGCGTGTCCTTTTCGCACGAAAAAGGAGAATATATCGGGAAGGGGGCGCTGGCCGAGCAGCTCGAGGAGCTCAAGGAGCGCGAGGCCGGGACGCTGCGCCGGCCGCCCGAGAAGCTGGTGCTGCCGCGCCGCGTCTTCCCCGTCGAGATAATAGGCCCGGGCATCTGCCGCGCCGGCGACCAGGTCCGAATCGGAGACCGGCTGGTCGGCCACATCACGAGCGGCACCGTGGCGCCCTACTGCCGGTTCGACGGCAAGGGCGTCACCTCGTCCATCACCTGCGACGCCGCCCGCCGGAGCGTGGCGCTGGCCCTGCTTGACGCAGAGCTTCGCGACGGCCAGATAATCCACGTCGACAGCCGCACCCGCGTCATCGACGCGCGGGTCGTGAAGCGCAACCTGGGCGCCGAGGCGCCGCCCTTCTCCCGGCCCATATTCTACGAGGAGATAGAGCGCAAGAAGCTCGCCGAGGAGCGGGAGCTCTTCACGGTGCGGGCCCGCGAGCTCGTTACGAAGGCGTCGGCGAACCACCGCTGGCGCCAGCGCGAGTGCGTCAACCTCATCCCGTCGGAGCAGACGCCCTCGGCGCTGGTGCGGGCGCTGACCATCATGGACCCCGAAGGGCGCTATGCGGAGCACCGGCTGGTCAAGGCGCTGGGCAACGTCGAGGTCTACTACTACCAGGGCACGAAGTTCATCACCTGGGTCGAGGAGATGCTCGTCGACGAGCTGCGCAAGTTCATGCAGTGCAACGAGGTCGAGACGCGTGTCACGTCGGGCCAGATGGCGAACGCAGCCGTGTTCTCCGGCATAGTCGACTGGCTCAACCGCATGGACCGGAAAAGCGAGCCAAAGCGGATGCGCAAGGTCATGAACAACCACATCGGGCGCGGCGGGCACCTGTCCGCGCAGCCGATGGGGGCTTTGCGCGACTTTGTCGGCAACGACCCCCAGTCCGACCGACACGCGGTGGTCAACTTCCCCACCTGCAAGGACAACCCGTACCGGATAGACCTCGACGAGTGCGCCCGGCTCGTGGAGGAGCACAAGCCCCAGCTCATCATCCTGGGCAAGAGCATGGTACTGCACCCGGAGCCTGTCCAGCAGGTGCGCAAGATGGCCGATAAACTGGACGAGCGGCCGATACTGATGTACGACATGGCGCACGTGCTGGGACTGGTCGGGCCCTACTTCCAGACACCGTTCCAGGAGGGTGCCGATATAGTGACCGGCTCGACGCACAAGACGTTCTTCGGGACGCAACGCGGCGTCATAACCAGCAACATGTCCCCGGGCACCCACTACGAGGACCTGTGGGAGGCCATCCAACGGCGCGTGTTCCCCGGCTCCGTCTCCAACCACCACCTGGGCACGATGCTCGGCCTTTTGATGGCGGCCTACGAGATGAACACCTTCGGCCGGGAGTACCAGAGGCAGATACTCGACAACTCGAAGGCCTACGCCCACGCCCTGCACGACCACGGCCTGCATGTCGAGGGGGACCCGTCCGTGGGGTTCACCGAGACGCACCAGGTGCTGATGAGGGTCGGCTACGCCAAGGGCGTGGACATGGCCCACCGCCTCGAGCGCCAGAACATCGTCGTGAACTACCAGGGCCTGCCCGACGACGAGGGCTTCACCTCTGCGTCCGGGATACGGATGGGCGTCCAGGAGATGACCCGCTTCGGCGCCAAGGAGAAGGACTTCGAGGAGCTCGCAGCGCTCGTGGCCGAGGTCGTCCTCAGGGACTCGGACGTGAAGCAGAAGGCCACCGCCTTCCGGCAGAGGTTCTTGAACATGCAGTACTGCTTCCCGGAAAAGGAAGGCAAGGACCTCGTGAAGCAGCTGATGAGCGAGGTCCACTGAGCGGGCGGCGGACGGCGGGCAGCGGACCGACGAGCGAGCCGGTAAGCCGGTGAGCCCGTAAGCCGGGGGGTGAGCCGGTCAGCCGGGGCCGCAAACGACCCGCAGGTCGTTTAGGCAAGGAGGACCGTGCGACAACGGCATGGATGTCCTCCGGGAACCGGCCCTCACCCGCCCGCCTTCACCTTTATCGCTATTCTCCCGTCAGCCTCCAGCAATATCTCCGCCGGCGTGGATTTATCTATGCCGAGGCTCCGGGCGATTGCCACCGGTATGGTGACCATGAAAGAGTTCCCGCGCTTGGATATCCTCACCTTGGAGGGCTCTTGCGCCTTCAGCAGATGGTAGGCCCGCTCCACATCGCGCGGGCTTATCGCCTCGAAGCCGCATTTCTGGCACCTCCAGCCGCGCAATTCCGCCCGGCCGGCCCGAATCCTCGCCGGTTTGCACAGATCGCCGCACTCGGTGCATTTCAGGTCCCCCTTTTCCATCATGGCGACTTTGTTCTTCATTTCATCTTCCCCTTCCCGAATGTTTCACCAGCCAGACCTCCTCATCCAAGCAAAGAGAATAGGTTGGCAGCAATTTTGCGAACAGGACCTCGTCTTTGACTACGATGCAGCGCCCGAGCTCGCCCCGGCCCATCTTTGCATCGCGGAAATCCCCGCCATGCTCTATGATCTCCCGGAGCGTGAAAGGGGAAATGCCATTCTTTTGAAGATCGTCGATAGCACCCCGGTCCAGGACGCAGAGCCTCCCGTTGAACCGGCACTCGAACATTATACCTCATGTGTAAACATTATGTTTACACGGCTATTTAAGGATTCCATTCCCGACACCGAGGCCATCGCCAAACCCCCCCGAGTTCATGGTCGATGTGTTGGACGCCCGTGGTTTATAAATGAGAGGTGGTACCTACCACTTCTTCAAGGGTGCAGGGGTGAAAGGGTGCAAGGGTGCAGGGGTGAAAGGGTGCAAGGGTGCAAGGGGGAACAAGGTTTAATCTCCCGTATGTGTTTAGCTCCTTGAACCCCCATTTCATGTCGAACGAAACATCTACGTGAAATTCGCGCATAACGTTATATATATCTGTAACCCAATTTACT